>Ga0208111_1000301_pt1 | contig 13581 bp, 16 predicted proteins | sample CryBogCBH08Aug08_FD_184605 | JGI IMG/M metagenome (GOLD analysis project Ga0208111, IMG submission 184605) | Freshwater microbial communities from Crystal Bog, Wisconsin, USA - CBH08Aug08 (SPAdes) (version 2) | ecosystem: Environmental > Aquatic > Freshwater > Lake | place: Crystal Bog... | reverse complement strand
ATGCCACCTGGGAAGACATATTGCTGAATAAAGTCGGTGTTATGACGGTAGCGCTCGAACAACTCCTCCGCAATCACGATTGTTTGGATGCAAGCTTTACCACCCCGTTTAAGACGTGCCGCAATAGTTTGAAAGTATTCGGCCCAATGTTTTTCGCCAACTGCTTCAAACATTTCAATCGAGGCAATGCCATCAAACTGCTCTTTGCAATCTCGATAGTCCTGCAGCCTGACTTCATAAGAATTTTCTGTTGAGCTTTCTCGCTGTACTTTTTCTAAGCGACTCTGAGCAAAGGATTTCTGCTCGGTTGACAGTGTTAGCCCCGTAACGTGGCTACCAGCACGCAAGGCCTCTTCCATGAAGCCACCCCAGCCGCAGCCGATTTCTAGAAGGTGATCACCGGGCTTAGCATTGATAGCTTGCAAGATGTGGCTGATTTTGGCTCTTTGGGCATCAGCAAGTGCCTGTTTGTCACCTTCAGAAAACCAAGCGCTTGAATAGCTCATGCTTGGATCAAGCCATAGTGAATAAAAAGAATTTCCTAGGTCATAGTGCGCATGGATATTCTTACGGCTGCCGGATTTGGAGTTATCTCTCAGCCAATGCTTCAGGCGGTAGATGAGGGAGCCATACCACTTGCCGTAAATAGCTTTTTCCAAAATAGTTCTATTGCGAATAGCCAGCTCGAGAATTGCTTTGAGGTCAGGAGTATTCCATTGACCGCGAATATAACTTTCCGCAAAGCCAATATCGCCATGAGAGAGTACTTGTTTAAATACAGACCAATTCAGAATATGGATTTCAGCATGTAAGTTGTCTTGACGATTGCCGAATTCTTTTGAATCTCCATTTGGAAGTGTCAGTTTTAGAAAACCACTCTGTAACTTAGATAAAAGACTAAGTAGAGTATCGGCGCTGAAATTGCCTTGCTTAGATTGATCTTTGCGCGCCGACGGGCGTGAGAAACTCAATCGAGAGAGTAGGGTTTGGCCTGGACGGTTCATCTGCTCACTTCAAATTCTGGTGGTTTTGGTTTTGAATGAAAGGGCACGCCTTTTGACCATAACTTCAAAGCTTGCCAGTGTATGCGAAATATCACGCCTATGCTCATGAGCGGATAGCGCAGAAAGGCGAGATATAAAGCTGGCTTGCTAAGCGCTTGGCTAAGGCCGCTAATACTGGTATTGATGAGGGGTGCCCCATCTTCATGTAATTCTATGCGACAGACTGAGTGGCGCATAGAGGCGCTATCTTGAGGAAACAAAAACCGAAAATGGTATTCACCACGCACTTCGCAAAATGGCGAGACATGAAAGACTTTTTGACTGCTTAAGGTTTCACCAGATTTCAATGTTTCGCCAGTCTCTTTATGAAGCAAGTAGCAGTGACGCTCTCCGAAGGTGTTATTCACTTCTGCCAATACTGCCTGTACTTGCCCATTTGCTCGAGTACAAATCCAAAAGCTCACGGGATTGAATACATAACCCAAGACCCTTGGAAAGGTTTGTAGCCAAATTTCACCATCCACATGAGAGATCTGATTCTCATTCAGAATATTTTCAATCCAGGCAAGGCTATCTTCGCCACCTGCACCATGGTCTCGATCGAAAAAAGAAAATAAGCGAGATGCGTTATCTCCCAAGCCATGTTGACTAAGTATGTTGGCGTGCTGTTTTCTGCTTCGCATGGGAATGGAGATGGTAAATACGCCATAGCCAAAAGCATTCTTAGCTGGACGAAAGCGACGATGTTTTACTACTCCAAAGTTGATCGTCGGCTGATTCATTTACTGAGCGTCTTGCAAGGGATTGGTTTTGATTCGGCCCCGAATGCTTTCTAGTAAATCGGCAGCAACAAGCTCCCCTGACCTGAGCCCATCCTCATGAAAGCCAAAACCTGTCCAGGCGCCGCAATACCAGATAGATGATTGACCTTGAATGAGGGGCAATTCTTTTTGGGCCTGAATGGCTTGCATATCAAAGACAGGGTGGGCGTAATGAATTTCAGCATGAACTAATTGAGGATCTGGCTCAGTCGATGGATTGAGGCTCACAATAATCTGAGTGTTTGCTAATGCACTGGGTAATGGCTGCAGGCGATTAATGAGATAGTTGACACTAACGTGTTGCTTTGAAGTAGGTAATGTTCCAGATTTAGCGGTGTAGTTCCATGCAGCCCAGCAACGTTTATTTTCTGGCAGAAAGCGTTCGTCAGTGTGCAAAATGGCGCGATTGTTTTGATAGGGAATCGCTGCAAGGATGTTTCTGGCTTCTTGATTAAGGCCGTGAACCAATTCCAAGCTTTGATTGCTATGACAGGCCATGATCACTTCATCAAACCACATTGAACCTGTATTGCTGATGACTTCTGCTTGTGATGATGCATCAACGCTTGCATTTACGCGCACTACAGCCTCGCGTACTAGTTTGACGTGTTGCTTCTCTAAGGCCGCCACTAAGCGTTTGACGTATTCACGTGAACCCCCTGCAACAGTTAGCCACTGAGGCCTATTTTGGATTTGCAACAGGCCGTGGTTATGACAAAAGCGAACCATGGTCTGAATTGGAAATTCCAGCATCTGATCAACAGAGCAGGACCAGATGGCACCAATCATTGGCAAGAAATAATTTTCTTTGAAGCTTTGGCTAAAGCGATTGCGATTTAGGAAATCAGCGATGCATTCATCCGGTTCAGAAAACTCATGATCAGACACAATTTGCTTTTGAGCAAGCTGTGTCGCCAAGCGATTAAAGCGCAGAATGTCATAAACCATTCTCCAAAAAGAGGGGGAGAATAAGTTGGATCTTTGCCCAAATAAAGAATTAATATCATTCCCAGCCCACTCAATTTTGCGCTGCTGTTTGGATTGATTGCTTAAATCAATTGACACAGAAAAGGACATCTCTGACGGCGCGATCGGGGCTTCAATTTCTTCGAAGAGACGCAGCAAGCGCGGATAAGTTTTCCGATTAAAAACTAAGAAACCAGTATCTACACCATGACTTATGAGGCCTTCGGAAGTTTGTACTGAGAAATCCACGGTATTGCTATGTCCGCCAATATGATCTCCACCTTCATATACTGTGATCTCTAAATCCGGATGTTGCCTTAAGGCATAAGCGCAGCCTAATCCAGAAATGCCTGCGCCAATGATGGCAATTTTCTTTTTACTCACTAATTCTTTTCCGCTAGAAGTTTTTCAATTTCACTGGTAACGCTACTGCTGGTTGGTTTAGTAACGCTACCGAACGAGTCAACTACATTGCCATTACGATCAATTAAATATTTATAGAAATTCCATTTTGGTGTTGTGCCTGTTTTGGCAATTAACATTTTGAAGAGGGGGTTGACGTTATTGCCTGTGACAGAACTTTTGGCGAACATGGGAAATTTCACGTCATAAGTATTTTTACAAAAGTCTGCGATTTCTTTGTTGCTGCCAGGCTCTTGTTGGCCAAAATCATTAGAAGGAAAACCCAGAACGACCAAGCCTTGGTCTTTATATTTTGCGTAAATCTTTTCAAGACCCTCATATTGACCAGTAAAGCCACAAAAACTGGCGGTATTGACCACCAAAAGCACTTTGCCTTGATATTGGCAAAGGTTTTGGGGCGCTTCGTCTTGGAGTCGGGGAAAGGTATGAGAAAGCAGTGGACTGCAACTTGCAGGCGCGGCCTCAACCAGTCCAATGGCGGGTATGAACACCATGAGAGCAAAAATCCATTTACTGAGTAGTTGAGCCATATTGCACCTTGAAATCAGGATAGTTAGCATCCAAGTCTAAGTCATTCTGACTAATATTGTTGGCTAGGTCCTAATGCTATTAATATGGAGTTATGAGTCCTTTACCGCTACCTTCTTTTGAGTCCAAAGTGTGCACTCCAGCCAATTTGCAGGAGCGCATAGCCAAGCTGCCCAGACCAATGGTGTTTACCAATGGCGTGTTCGATATTCTTCATCGGGGGCATGCAAGTTATTTGGCTCAAGCCCGAGAGTTGGGTGCGAGCTTGGTAGTCGGAGTAAATTCAGATGCTTCTGTGAAGATGCTGGGCAAGGGCGACGACAGACCTATTAATACAGAGGCAGATCGTCAGGCTTTATTGGCTGCCTTAGCTAGTGTGGACGTAGTAGCACTCTTTACTGAGCAGACGCCAGTGCAACTGATTGAGAAAATTCGTCCGGATATTTACGTTAAGGGTGGCGATTATGAGATTGATACTCTGCCAGAGACTCGCGTTGTAAAGACGTGGGGTGGTAAAGCGGTCGCTATTCCCTTTATCTATGAGCGCTCTACGACAACCTTACTAGGAAAAATTCGTTCCTAGAAAATAGATTTGATTGTTGGTGTTAGCTATTGGTTTTTGATGAGCCACGCCCAAATACCCCTGAGTACCATTCCTTCGATAGGTTCAACTGGCGGTAAATGTAACTTAGAGAGCTTGCCAATCTCAGCAGCTAAAGTTTTAGCGTTGCCACCATCAAGCCAAATTCTCTCAATGGGATGATTCATGTCTTTGGCTAGTTGTGTCGCATAAATGATTGCGCCAATCTGCGCTGCATCGCAGCCTCCGATGATGGCACTATTGGTTGATGCCCCAAATCCAGCATGGTCTGCTGAGCGTATTGCCAGGGGAAGTTGTGCGGTATTGTTCTGCAAACTTTCTTGCATCAGACTGAGACCAGGAAGAATCCAGCCGCCATAGTGGACACCATTACCACCAAGTAGGTCAATGGTTGTAGCGGTCCCAGCATTGATAATTAAGGCATTACTGTTTGATAAAGCTCGTGTGCCAATGATGGCAGCCCAACGATCGGCCCCTAACTTGGCGGAGTCTGCATATAGAGTGCGCATGCCGTCGTAGGGACTATCGCCGTTTAATTGTTGCCATTCGATATCACTCCATTGCGGAAAAAGTGATTTGAGATTTTCAATCGCAGCTTCTCCAGCGACACAGGCGAATCCAATGGTATCTGGCTTAGGCATTGTCTTTGCAATGTAGTCAGCCAGCTCTGCTCGATGCTCTGGCGATTGCAAAGACTGACTACTAATAGAGCCTGAATATGCCCATAATTTTTTATTGCGATCAGAGGGTACTTGAGTAGACTCCACTGCAGCCCATTTAAGTCTAGTGTTTCCAACATCAAATAGTAAATACAGACTCATGATCTCGCTCTTAATGAAACATCGCCTGCATGAATGGCAATCGTTTTGGTTTCTTGCTCAAGGAGTAAGGCACCACTTGAGTCTACGCCTTTTGCAATGCCAAATACAGGGGCTTGCCCTGCGCCAGAAATACAAACCTCAGTTTCTTTAAAGGCATCCCATTCCATCCACTGATCTTGATACAAGGCAAACCCCTTTTGATCGAATGTTGGCAAATGGCGCTCGAAAGACTCGATGAGTTTGAGCCAAATAAATTCAGTATCTGGCAGCGTGTTTGAACTGGGGAGTAGTTGATCTAAAGAGGCGATATTAAATGATGCTTCTGTACCCAGACTATTTTGAATGCCTGCTGCATTTCTGAGATTGATGCCAACCCCAATAATCATCCAAGTTGGGTCACCAGCTTTTGCTTGGCCACCCTCAATCAGAATCCCACCCAATTTGGCATTGTTCAATAAAAGATCGTTAGGCCACTTAAGGCGCAAACCTTGTGCGTATAGCGCAGATTTTTCTATCCCCAGTGCATCGGCGATTCCCTGAAGGACAATTAAACCCACCAGTAGGCTGAGGCCCGAAAGCTCAGCAGGGCTCCTTTGGAATGGGTAGGCCAATGAGAAGGACAGGGAGTCTTCTGGATTTGCAAGCCATGATCTGCCCGCCCTTCCTTTGCCAGCAGTCTGGTTTTGGGCAATACGGGCAACTGGGTCTATGAGTTCGCCGGCACGCCAGCGCCCCAAAAGATCATCATTGGTTGATTTCGTCTCCGCTACGCGTTCAAGGATGCAATTCCAGCTCATTTCGCCATTGTAGAAAGGTCTGACCTAGAATTGTGGAATGCATCATGAAGATCAGCGCCCCCGCAAGTTTATTTGGCCTCTCCAGGCCATGCCTTTGGCTAGGGTTTCGAGCCTCAGTTATGCCCTATTGATCATTTATGTAAGCCTAAACCCCTTCGATTTCGACTTTGGTAACGGCATTAGCTTTTGGGCTTGGTTGGGCGCTCCACTGCCTAGATTTATTACTCTCTTCGATGTTTCTGTAAATATTCTGGCCTATATTCCCCTAGGCTTTCTATTGGTCTTTGCCGCTTACCCGCGTTGGCGTAATTTTGTTGCTCTAGGGTTTGCCTTGACCTTGAGTGCGGTTTTAGCTTTTAGTGTTGAGACGCTACAGACTTGGTTGCCAACTCGTATACCTAGTCAGATGGATTGGTGGGCCAATGTATTGGGCGGGATGTTAGGTGGCCTACTTGCCATTCCTTTGGGACCCCAGTGGTTGTCTGGTAGCGCCCTTCGCAAACGCTTTGATCATTGGTTTGGTTTGAACTGGTCAGCGTGCGCCTTATTTCTACTCTTTCCCTGGTCTCAAATTTATCCACAAAGTTCATGGTTGGGTACTGGAGTTTGGGGTCATGCTATTTTTGGTTCGATTGATTGGGGCACCACGGTGATTAATCAAGTGGTTCAAGAAACAGCCATTACTGCGCTGTGTTGGGTTGGCGCTGCTCTATTACTTTCCTTAGGTATGCGCACTAAGGCGCCGCAATGGCAGATATTAAATGGCCTGCTTTTTACAACAGTGTTAATCAAGACTCTATTTACGGCTTTACAGTTCGGCGTTGAATTTAGTTTGATATGGCTGACCGCAGGCGCTATTTGGGGAATGCTTATTGCCAGTGTGATTCTACGTTGGGCCTTAAAACTATCTAGCGCCAGGAAGTTTTGGTTGGCCTTACTTTGCTTAGCCACCGCTACTATTGCGATTAATTTTTTACCTGATAATCCTTACTTCATCCTCATTTTGCGGCACTGGTACCAAGGTAGACTGTTGCACTTCAATGAATTGATGCAGTGGGTTTCAGTGGTTTGGTTGCCGCTGGCTATATTCTGGGTGATTCGAAATCAGTTTTTACTTAAACCTCAACATTGAGAAATCTATTTATGGGCTTTGAACACCATCTATTTTTTTGTTTAAACCAGCGTAAGAATGGTGAGGAGTGCTGTGATCAACACAATGCTTTCGCTCTTTTTGAGTATGCAAAAAATCGTGTGAAAGCGCTAGGTCTAGCAGGCCCTGGCAAAGTTCGCGTGAACAAGGCGGGCTGTTTAGATCGCTGTGCGGATGGGCCAGTGTTGGTGGTCTATCCAGCTGGGATTTGGTATACATTGGTGGATACTGAAGATGTTGAAGAAATTATCCAGTCACACTTGATACTTGGGCGCCCTGTTGAGCGCTTGCAGTTAGCTTAGCCGATTTCAGAAAGATAGCTACATGAATGGTCGTACAAAAGTAATTCATATCGAAGGGGTTGTAGGCCCAATCGAAGTATCTGTTGATTTTCCTGATGAGTTGAAAAATAATCCAAGCTTTGCGGTACGTGGGTTGGCTTTGGTGGCTCACCCACATCCCTTGATGGGCGGGACAATGGATAACAAAGTTGCCCAAACCATGGCCCGTACTTTTAATCAGCTGGGTTATGTGAGTGTCCGCCCCAATTTTCGTGGAGTTGGTGGCAGTGCTGGTGTGCATGATGACGGCGTTGGTGAATTAGATGATTTGCTCCACATCACTGATTGGATGCGCACCCCTTCAAGCTGGACTAGCTTCGAATTTACGCAACAACAATCTTGGGTAAGCTCGGCAAATTCTTTGCCTTTGGTAGTTTCAGGTTTTTCATTCGGAAGTTTTGTTGGTAGCCATCTAGTTCAAAGGCTCGCTGATTTAGGTAGGCCTGCAGAACGCCTGGTAATGATTGGCAGTGCTGCTGGGAAGTGGGAGTTGGCTCCTGTGCCGGCGGACACCATTTTGATTCATGGTGAGCTTGATGAAACCATCACCTTGGGTGCAGCATTGGATTGGGCGCGCCCACAAGAGTTGACTGTGCAAGTGGTTCCTGGTGCCGACCATTTCTTTCATCGCAGATTGCATTGCATCCGCAACATCATTACTGGCGCCTGGTTAGGTATGCCTGATCATCGGAGTTAATGAAGAATATGGCTGAAGAAAAATCCCTTATCGAGTACCCCTGCCTTTTTCCAATTAAGGTCATGGGGAAAGCTGCGCCAGAATATTTACCGGCGATTGTGCATATTGCGAAACAGTTTGATCCAATCTTTGATGAGAGCAAAGTAGAGCAAAGACCCTCTAAGGATGGAAACTATCTTGGTATCACTTTGCCAATTAATGCAACCAGTCGAGAGCAGTTGGACGAGCTATATAGAACGCTATCCACACATCCATTAGTTAGCATGGTTCTTTAATAAGCAGTTGATGCCAATCTTAGTTAAGCATTTAGGATTAGTGGATTACCAATCCACCTATGCAGCAATGCAAGAATTTACCAAGCAGCGCACGACCGATACTCCAGATGAAATCTGGGTCTTGGAACATCCGCCAGTTTTTACTTTAGGGCTGGCGGGAGATGCTGGTAATTTACATTCGCCTAGCAATCAAATTCCTTTGGTACAGGTTGATCGTGGCGGCGAGATTACGTATCACGGCCCTGGACAGATCGTGGTCTACCTATTGTTGGATCTAAAGCGTCTGGGTATCTTTGTGAAAGAGTTGGTTTCTCGTATCGAGCAGTCCCTCATTGATACTCTTGACGACTGTGGTTTAAAGGCCGAAAGACTAGCGGGAGCCCCTGGTATTTATGTGTCACTTCAGGACGGCATTCCAACTGAATTTCTGGGTGCAAAGGTAGCTGCCCTAGGTTTAAAGGTCTCTAGAGGCTGTTCTTACCATGGCCTAGCCCTAAATGTAGCCACGGATCTTGAAGCCTTTGGCCGCATCCACCCTTGTGGATATGCGGGATTAAGGACTGTCGATATGCAAACCCTTGGGATCAAGGACAATATGGACATCATTAGCCAAAAGCTTATAGGGCATTTGCAAAAGCAATTAAGTTCATCATGACAATCAATAAAACAGGTAACGAGAGTAACGCTGCTACGCGGCAGGACGTCAATTACGATGCCACTCGTAAGCAGAAGTCTGGCGAGAAGACTGCGCGCATTCCGATCAAAATTATTCCGCTACAAGACGTGCTGAAAAAGCCTGATTGGATTCGGGTGAAGGCGGCATCCGGCAACTCTCGTTTTTCAGAAATCAAAAAGATTTTGCGTGAGAATGAATTAGTCACTGTTTGTGAAGAGGCCAGTTGCCCTAATATTGGCGAGTGTTTTGGTAAGGGTACTGCCACCTTCATGATCATGGGCGATAAGTGCACACGTCGCTGCCCATTTTGTGATGTGGGTCATGGTAGACCTGATCCACTTGATCAAAAAGAACCTGCCAATCTAGCCCGTACTATCGCTGCCTTGAAACTCAATTACGTCGTGATTACGAGCGTGGACCGTGATGATCTACGTGATGGTGGCGCGATGCATTATGTGGACTGCATCTCTCAATCTAGAGAGGCATCCCCTAATACCCGAATTGAAGTCTTAGTACCTGATTTTCGGGGGCGCTTAGACAAGGCATTGGATATTTTTTCTGAGCATGCGCCCAATGGCTTGCCAGATGTCATGAACCACAACCTTGAAACCGTTCCGCGACTTTATAAACAAGCACGGCCAGGTGCGGATTATGCGCATTCACTAAAGTTATTGAAAGACTTCAAAGAACGCTTCCCGCATATCCCAACTAAGAGTGGATTGATGGTGGGTTTAGGTGAAACCGATGAAGAGATCTTGGAAGTGATGCGCGAGATGCGTGAGCACAATATTGATATGTTGACGATAGGACAGTACCTTGCTCCGTCGGGACATCATTTGCCTGTGCAGCGTTATGTTCACCCAGATGTCTTTAAGCATTTTGAAAAAGAGGCTTATGCAATGGGCTTTTCACATGCAGCGGTTGGTGCAATGGTGCGCTCTAGTTACCATGCCGATCAACAGGCACATGGGGCAGGTGTTGTTTAGAGCGGTATTCATAAGATGCTTGCTGCTGGCATCGGCCTTTCTGATTTGCGCCTGTAGTCCGAAGTTCGATTGGCGTACTGTCCAAGCTCCTCAAGAGGGCTATACCGCTTTATTTCCGGCCAAGCCAGACAAGATTGAGCGCAAGATTGCTTACCAATCTCAAGAGCTTGCACAAACTCTTGAGGCGGTCAAAATTGATGATGATATTTACTCCGTTAGCTCTATTTATTTCAGCCATCAGCAAGCCGAGTTGCTGCCTAAATTATTAGAACAGCTAGAAAGCAATCTTTTCCACAATGCAGGTGTCGACCGATTAACGGCTATAAGTTCAGACAGCATTTATCAAACATCCAATCAGCAGCGCGTCCCAACAAAAGATTATTTCTTGGACTTTAAGTCTGCTGGATCAAGTCAGCAATCAATGCGGGTGCGTTGGCTCATCAGACCTGCTACCAATGGCGGCATTTGGCTGTACCAGGTATCGATATTGCATGCGGGTTCAGTGCAGCCTGATGCCAAAACTTTTTTCTCTGCAGAAGATCGCGCCAATTTCTTTGATGAATTTCATCCAGACTAACGATGTCATCGCACTGGCTTTCTAATCCCCTCACTCCAATTGAATTGCCGCTGAGGGCAAAGGCTGCTTATAGAGTTTTTTTAAGTTTTGCTTGCGCTTATTTCGTTTCATATGCCTTTCGTTCGATTAATGCCGTCATCGCACCAGAACTCATTAGCGATTTGCATCTGAGCAATACGCAGCTTGGCTTTTTATCAGCCGCCTACTTTTTTGGTTTTGGTGCTACCCAGATTCCAGTGGGGCTGGGCTTGGATCGATTTGGCCCACGACTCACTGAGATGACCTTGATGATGTTTGCAATTGTTGGGGCATTGATATTTTCTTGGGCTGATGATTTCACGAGTCTGGTCATTGGTAGGGTGTTGATTGGGGTTGGGGTCTCCGCTTGTTTGATGTCAGCATTTTCTGGCTTTCGCTATTGGTTCCCCATAGAAAGTCAGGGTCAATTAGCCTCTGGCATGTTGATTTTTGGTACCTCTGGCGCTTTAGTGACTTCTTGGCCAGTGCACGCTGTCTTGCCTTATCTAGGTTGGCGAGGCGTATTTGTGGCGATGGCAATATTGACCTGTGTAGCGATTATTGGCCTGTATTTTGGTTTGCCAGTGAAGACCAAGGCAAGCGAGTCACTTGCTTCGACAGATATAAAGCAAGGTGGCGTCGCTACTTTTTCATGGTCAAGTTACAAGCCGATTTTGACTAATGCTTTTTTTTGGAGAATGTTTCCAATAGGCGCATTTTGTTATGGTGGGTTTATTGCTATCCAGACGCTTTGGCTTGGACCTTGGTTGACTAGTGTGATGGAGTACTCATCAGATAGCGCTTCTCAAATTATATTTTGGTTCAATACGGTTCTATTGCTTGCATATGTTTTAAATACTGCTTTACTACCAAAGCTAGCAAAGCGCGGTATTACAACGCTGTGCTACTTAAGCTGGATGGTTGCCGCTGCTCTAGTATTTCAGGCATGCGCTTTTTATTTACGCAGCTCATGGGTTTGGGTCTGGTGGTTCCTATTTGCGATAGCTTGTGCTTCTTATGTGCTGGCGCAAAGCCTTGTCGTTACTTACTTTCCAAAATCTTTTTCTGGGCGCGTCAGCACTACCTATAACTTAGCACTTTTTATGGGCGCTTTTTTAGTGCAATGGGGAGTTGGATATTTGGTGGATATCGGTATTGAGGCAGGCTGGTCGCGTGCAAGTGCGTTTGATTTAGCCTTGGGAATGTATTTAGCAGTGCAGGTACTTGGATATATTTGGTTTTTAATTGCGCCGAAATTTTTCCCAAGCACGCAAATTGGTGAAGATTAAGAATGAAGTCATTAGAAAAATATTAAGTAGTAGATTTTTCGAGTGCTGCTACTTTTGCTTCTAGCGCTTCTAGTTTTTCTCTGGTCTTAGCGAGCACCTTTGATTGCACTTCAAACTCTTCGCGCGTTACCAAATCCATTTTCTGAAATCCTTGATTCATCATGGCGCGCACATTCTTCTCAATTTCCTGAGCTGGTGAATTTCGAATAGCATCTCCTACCTTGTTTTGCATATCGCTTGCAATGCGCTGGATTTGCTCGATGATTTCGCCTGGTTTTTGCATGATTTGGTTTGCCCTGAAATGGTTAACGTTGCATAAAAGATACGCTTTGTATTTTAATTTGAATAGCCCTTTTTGCCCAAAAATAGCCCTAAACCCCTGAAATCACTCAAAATGGAGCACTTTGGTGCATTGATTGGCACTATTTTGGTGCTACAGCCTTAACAGAGTGCATCACCCTGAAAGCGTGACTACCCAAACCCCGATCATCACTCCATGCATTAAGCATTTATCCCTTTTTTGATTACAACCAGTAAGGAGTTCCACATGAAAGCATTACAGAAGACAGCAATCTCTGCGGCAGCAGTAGCTTTGTTGACCGGCCTAAGTTCAATCTCAGCATTTGCAGAAGAAGCAGCTGCAGAAGCGCCAGAAGCTAGCCCAATTACAGCTAACGTAACCGTAGTAAATGACTATCGTTATCGCGGTATTGACCAGTCTAATGGCAAGCCAGCCATTCAAGGTGGCTTTGATTACGCTCATGAGAGTGGTTTGTATATTGGTAACTGGAATAGCTCAATTTCTTGGATTGGTGACTCTTATGGTCAAAATGGTTCTGTGGGCGGCAAAGGAAGTGTCGGAACTACTGTCTCGGCCCCCCTTGAGATGGATTTTTATGCCGGCTTCAAGAAAGAGTTAATTGGAGAAGGCTTCGCTTCTGATATTGGATTTCTCCAGTATTACTATCCAACTACTGGCATCCCTAATACTGGTGGGTTGACTGCTAATCCAAATACAAGTGAGATTTACGTTGCTCAAAACTTTACCTTTGGCCCTGTAACTGGTTTTGCTAAAGTTTCTTATGCTGTATCAACGTTATTTGGAACTGCAAATTCAACAGGTTCTTACTATCCTGATTTGACAATGAACTACGACACTGGTGTTTGGGGTCTAGCTGTGAATGGTCACGTTGGATATCAGTATGTGGCTGGTAATACACCTTCCGCTGCAACTAACTACGTAGGAACGTCGGTTGGAAGCCTTAGCAATAGCACTTTGTATAGCTACACTGACTGGAAGTTAGGTTTAACTAAAGACTTTGGTGGTGGTCTATCTGCTGCTATTGCTTATGTTGGAACAAATGCCGCAACGTACAAAGGTGGTTATTCCTATTCAAGCCCAACAGGTAAAAACCTTGGTAAATCTACCGGTTTGATTTCTTTAACCAAAACTTTCTAATTCATTTTCCTGAACGGAGAAACGTATGAAATTAATTACCGCAATCATCAAGCCCTTCAAGCTTGACGAAGTGCGCGAAGCTCTCTCGGAAGTGGGAGTTTCGGGCATTACCGTTACTGAAGTTAAAGGCTTTGGTCGTCAAAAGGGTCACA
>Ga0208111_1000300_pt1 | contig 13711 bp, 17 predicted proteins | sample CryBogCBH08Aug08_FD_184605 | JGI IMG/M metagenome (GOLD analysis project Ga0208111, IMG submission 184605) | Freshwater microbial communities from Crystal Bog, Wisconsin, USA - CBH08Aug08 (SPAdes) (version 2) | ecosystem: Environmental > Aquatic > Freshwater > Lake | place: Crystal Bog... | reverse complement strand
CGACGAGGCGAGCACCCTGGGTACGACGATCTGCCAGATCGAGAACGGTCGCAATCGACTCTTCACGCGCGGACTCGATGAACGCGCACGTGTTCACGACCACGAGGTCGGCGCTCTCCGCACTATCGGCGGGAACGTAACCATCCGACGCCAAGAGTCCGGTGAGTTTTTCGGAATCGACGTGATTCTTGGGGCAGCCGAGCGTCTCGATCCAATACTTCACGCTCACCCCTCAAATTGTGACGCCAGCGATCATGCATCAACTGGCGTACTGGCGGAGAGGGAGGGATTTGAACCCTCGGACCCGGTTTCCCAAGTCAACTCATTAGCAGTGAGTCCGATTCGGCCGCTCTCGCACCTCTCCTCGGATTGAACATCCTAGTAAAGACCGGAATGTGCACGCGTGGCGTGAGGAGTCGCTAAAGCCGTTGGCCAAATATTGGCCAATTTCCGGCGTCCGTTTGGGTGAAGTCACCGCTCGGAGCGGCGGGCTCGCAGTGACGAGGTTCGGACTTCACCCTTGGCGAGATTGATCAGTTCGCCGCCCAGTCGCTCCGGGGGCGAGCAGTTGCCCGCTGCGCGCACCTCCTGCACAGGACGCTCCATTGACGACGCTCGTGATGCAGCTGACGGCTCGTATTGCTCCAGGGCCATGATTCTCCTTCGCAAAGAGGAGGACCATCCACCCCTTCACTAGGTAGAGCCAAAAACAGAGCCGTTTGAATTGAAAGAAATCCAACACTCGGCCACTTTTCTCACTTCTGGACACTGACGGACACATGGCAAGAAGTTGTTTTCTCAACACACACTCTGGCGGGCCTCGCCGCGACGGTGCTACGCACCTCACGGCAGGCCTCAAGTGATGGGACTACCGGAGGCTCAAGAGATCAAAGGACGTGAGATGTTCTTTACATTGATCAAGCGGGTGGCGTTCAGCTTTCGCTCGTTTCGGAACTATCGAATCAGGACGCTTCTCGACGCAGGCAAGCCCGACTGGTCATTACTCGCGACGATAGAACCCCGCTGAAATCCGATGTCCCACATTGATCAAGGGACCCTGGCGCACCATCGAGCACGTCGAGTGGGCGAGGCTCACCTACATCGACTGGTTCAATCGCCGGTGCATTCACGAGTCGCTCGACCACGTCACGCCCACGGAGTTCGAGGACGCCTACTATGCCCTCCACGAGTCAGAGAGCCTGGCCGTTTTGGAAACGATTTAGTCCCCAGGAAACCCGTCCGGCTTCAGTCATCGGACTTGCGTACAAACACTTTCGAGTGCTTCTTGGTACTACCACACGATGGCTTGCAGAACTAGTCCAGCCACCACACTCGAGAGCACTAGGTACATCGATGGAAATTTCCACGACAGGCTCGTCACACTCGCTTTCTCAGATCGAGGAGCTCGAGCAACAACGTAACGGATCTGGCCAACTAGTTCTTGGCGCCTGGACTCTAAGCCAATTTTGCGTCGGGCCGAACGCTGAAAACCCATTTGAGAGTATTGCGGTATCTTAATGCATTTTCCACTAGATAAATCTAAAATTATATGACTCAATTCGCGCACTCCGCGGATAGCACCCGGAGCAACTTGAATTTCTCTTAGAGGCGTTCTGATGCAAATTACAATCTGATCTACCATGACGTAGTTACGGAATAATGTAGCCCAAGAGTACCAAAAAATGAGGACTATCATGGCGCCGGCAGCGAACGATAAATAATGATGCGTACTGGCCAGAGCATAGCCAAAAAATACCGCAAGAATCGCTGCGCCAAGTGCCGATATATACGCGTCTGAAGATGGTCCAAATTTGATACTGGTTCGTCCCATTAGTTCCTTATACTAACTATGTCGCGCCCCCAGTTTTGGTCCACTTCGTGCGTGGTTCCTCCCACGTTCCACACCGTGACTGGACCAACACTGAACACGTAAGAGTGCTCGTCGACTGATCCAGTGTGGGTGTGGCAGAAACTCTCATCTGCCCGCCAACTTATAGGACTGCGAGAATTCGTGCGGGGTCATCATGTTGACCGCGCGGTGGGGCCGCTCGTGGTTGTATTCCTCGTTAAGACTATTGACCAGCACCTGGGCTTCGGTGATGTTGTCCATCTCTTCGACGTTGAGCAGATCGCGTCGCATCGTGCCGTTGAAGCGTTCAATGAACGGGTTCTGCTGCGGTGAGGCCTTCTCGATGAAGACCGCCTCGACGCCCTGCTCCTTCAACCAGTCGACCAGCGTCGCGGCAATGAACTCTCTTCCATTGTCCGAGCGAATCTCTTTCGGCTTGCCGTGGCGACCCGAGAGCTGCTCCAAGTGCGCAATGACCGCGGTGGCCCCGATGGACCGCGACACTTTGGAGCCGAGCGAGACCCGAGTGAACTCGTCGAGCACGTTCAAGATGCGAATCTTGCCGCCACGACGCACGCGGGCCGAAACAAAGTCGTAGGTCCAGACGTGGTGCGGCCGAAGTGCCGGCACGTTGCGGGAGGAGTTTTGGCCCACGCCTCTGGCCTTTTGGCCGGATTCTTTGAGCCGGCGTGGAAACAACCGGTGGCCCTCCTAGCGCCAGTGGCGCTCGACGTGCTTCTCGTTCACGGCAAAGCCCTGGACGCGCATCAGCTTGGTGACGGTGCGATATCCCCAGCGCGGGTGCTTCGCCGCCAGGTCATTCATGGCTTTGACGATCTCGGCCTCCGCCTCGGGCGTGAGAGGTTGGTAGCGCTTGGTCGAGCGGTGCAGATCAACCAGTTGGCACGCCCGGCGCTCGGAGATCTTGAAGCGACGAACCTGGTAGTTCGCCGCTTCTCGCCTGCGCGCCGGGCACTCCATTTTCCCTTTTGGAGCTCCTTCAGCATCGAGACGACGAGGGCCTGCTCGGCGACGATGCGCTTGAGGCGACTGCTCTCCTGCTCGAGCAGGACGAGCCGCTTGGCCTCGTCCTCTTTGAGTGCGCCGTAGCGGGTGCGCCACCGATAGAAGGTCTGATCGGTGATGCCGATGCGCTCTGCGGCCATCGGAATTGACATTCCCTGACCCGTGAGCTTCTCGACTTCGCGCAGCTACGCAATGATCTGCTCAACACCGTGCCTCTTGGGTGCTGCCATTAACTTCCCTCCTTCGCACGATCGCTTTGATAGATCACTGACATGCGAAGTGGACCAGTTTTTGGGGGGCCCGGCAATGTGAAACGTTCTTTTCATCGATCTAGAATTGCAGTCAGGGTAACGAAATCCTTTCCTTGAAACAAGATTCCACTTCGTCATTGATGGACTCCCACAGATCGGATCGCAATTGGTCGTGGAGGAGCTCAACTAATGAAGCGCCTCTTGGAATCTGGTACAGCGCGTAAACCGCCAGAGAGATGGTTGTCGTCGCTACGATTTCGTCAACATCCAACAATTGGACCGCTTCCCTAACCCAAGCTTCAGCCACCTCGAATTTTTCTGCCATCACAGCATCTTCTGCAGCCCACAAGAGAAATCCAACTCTTGCTTCCAGAGGGGCACGATCCGCAAACTCTGCATATTTCATCACGACGTCAAGCACTTCGTCGGAACGCCCTATCTTGTCCATGCTGTTGCTGAACGCGACGATAGCGTTATCGAGTTCCCTAAAGTTTTCGTACTCGACCATTGCGGCGAGCCATAACCTCGCGAATGTTGCGGCGCTTTCAAAGTCACGCATCTTTCTGCTTGCCCTCTGAGCAAGCTCACACAAAACGAGATATGCGTCGCTCTCTTCGCTTTCTACCGCTCGAAGTAACAAGAACTTGACAACTTTAAGAGTGATTTGAGGCTGATCGCTCCACAGAGCGAACCTTGCGAGTCGGATACCGACGTCGTCAATTTGCTCCGAAAGTTCATCGTGCGTAGTACTGCACGCAAAGGCTTCCTCGAGGACATAAATTCCGAGATCGAGACGACCTCCATCTTCAAATAAGTTCGAAGCTTCGATCCAATTTTCCACAGCCCTAACAGGGTCTTGGATTTCGGCCCAAACCTTCGCCGCGCGAGCGAATGCGAGGGCCGAAGCAAGATCAGCCCGGATACTCACCAGAAATTGAGCAAATTCCTCGAAACATTGCGCTTCTCGCAATTTGTCAAGGGAACCACTCTTTAGTTTCGATGTGACGTCGTCAATTCGTGCGAGTTCGGTGGGTGAGAGTTTTCCTCCTTGGCGCGCCAATCTCTCAATCGCCTTCATCGACCAACCACTTCGTCGAAACGTGCGTTCGGTAATCCCAAAGCGACTCAACTTGCAGCTCCAATTCCGGACTCAGTGATCAAGGGCAGCGTCTCGAAACGCTTTGCTACCATCTGAACGCTCCTTGAATCTCTTAGGAAAACAAACCGGTCGCTGCCCCTACCAAAGATGCGGCCGCCGTGGCGGTAATTGGGCCTGTCTTGCCCCCAGTTTTTGGGGGGAGTCGGACCGTTCGCTACCCTAATTGAGACCAAGGGTGATCCATCCCATGCTCCGTCACTCCGCGAGTCGAACTCGAAACTGGGAGGGCACGACATCATTGAAATGCTGAATGTGCGCCCCCAATTTCTGAGATCCTGAAAATGCGACCATGGTGATATCGAGTTCAAGATAATCACGAATGTCAGAGACCTCTTGTCCACAAAAACAACATAAGTACGTTTCATAGTTGGTCATGCCGGATGGACCTGCTTCCACCATTATCAATCATTGATGGACGAAGTTAAGCGGCGCTTGGGGTGGCAGACACTCATATTGAACATTAAAGATTGTCCGTCAGATTAACCGAGTCATCGCTCGATTGCTTACGACTCTTAGCAACATCCACCAAATGTCGCCAAGCCCAATCTGGGGAGATCAGAGTCATTAGTTCTAGTTCTTTTTCTACTCTAGAAGAAACTGAATGGTCACCGTATTTTCTGTTCCACTTTGCAGCAAGGTGTTTGACGATCTCACCGACAATCACATACATGAACTCATCGAAATCCTCAGTCGAGAAAACATGTTTTCTCGTAGAATCTTCGATCCAGATACTTTGATAAACTCCGTTAGAGATTTGGACGAGCCAGTACCTAGCGATTTTTTGCGGTTCATAGTACGGCTGGCCTGGAAATACAAGCCGACGCATCGTGCGGTCTTCAAGCGATAGTAGGTACTGTTGAACCTCATTGGCTGAGTTTTGAGAAGAGTCAAATCCAAGGCTTTCCACTTCGTGCTCCAACTTTCACTCATCTCTTTGAACTTGCATTTCGACGGCCATAAATCGCATGGATCTAATTCAAATCGTCAACGTGAACTTCGCTCATCTGGACGACGTATCTATCAAAGAACCTCCTGCTCCACACAGATGAAATTAATTGAAGAATCTCAAGCTTCTTTAGAATCACACTCTCTCGCGAGTACGATGAAGTTTGCCCGATAGATCTTGACGCTAAGCGAGAAGCCAAGAACTCTACAACTGCGTACATGAAGTCATCTAAGTCACGACTCGAATAATTTACCCATTCATGTCCTCGTTCAACTAAAAATAGTTCATACTTATCGTCCTTAATTCGAACAGTAGTGAGTAATTCAGTACCGTCGAATTCAAAACTTAGTAATTCTGGCAGGTAGAGTTTTAAGAGCGTGCGTTCTTCAATTTCTTGGATGTATTGTTTTACATCTTCGACCGATCTGCCGGATCTATCATCCTTGATCCGTCGTCTCGCTGTCTCTTGATCGCTCATCTATTTGTCCCGTCTCGTCCCTTGTTCTAGGTCCTCTCGGAGTGCGGCTCGTTGAAGGTTCCACAGCGAAGCCAGACCAGCATTGAACACGTCCGAGTGATCGGAGCATGACTCGGCGTCAGGGTGGTTGGAATTCTCATTTGTCCGCCAACTTATAGGACTTGGTGAATTTGTGCGAGGCAATCCTGTTCTGGGTCCGGTGAGTCGCTCGTGGTTCATCTTGTTGCTGAACGCATTAATCAGGTTCGGAGCTCGGTCACGTTGTGCATCTCGTCAAGCTGCAGCAGGGCTAATCGCGTGGTGTCGTTCAAGTGGGCAATAAACGGAATCTGTCGGAGTGATGCTTTCTCGAAGAACGCGGCTTCGACATCCGGATCCTTCAGCCAGTCGACCACCGCTGCTGGATTGATCTCTCTTCCGACATCCCACCGGATATCTTTCGACGTGCCGTGGTGATCGAAGACGATGCCGATGCGCTCGATCGCCCTCGGCGCCAATACGAACTTGACCCGCTTGACTGCAGCAACGCGCTGGTGAAATCGTGAAGTCGATCACGAGGCGAGCCTTTGCCTCCGGGACGCACCTGAAAGGAAGCGAAGCTGTGGGTGCAGATGTGGTCGACGCGGAGTGTCTGTTCGTTTAGCAGCGCGCCAGATAGTGATGTTATCTTCGGCTTTCGAACCTAACGCGAATGTCTTGGCGCAACATTGACAGTGGCATGGATCCGATCTCTCTTAGGCGGGGACAGCAGTGATTCATCTCGCGTTTCTCTAATTTCCAGACGTGATGTGACTTCATGATGGTCGGCCTAGACATCAACCAAGCGTTCAAATCCACGAGGTTTCCGCTGATTTGGTGACGACATGTTCGGTACGCTCAGCGCATGAACCCACTCGAGCTGTCGACCAAGGTGATCGATTCCGGGATTGCCAGTGAACCCGTGAACCGCGTCACGAATGAACTCACCGAACTCGCCGACGGCCTCGCCATCGTCGAGAGTTTCAGCCACACGGTGGCGTGGGATACCGGCGAGGGCCTCATGTGTTTTGACGCCTCGGGCGCCGGCAGCGGACCCAACATCATCACGGCGCTGCGTCAGTGGCGAAGTGATCCCATCTCAACGTTGATCTATACCCACGGTCACGCCGACCATGTGGGAGGGAGTTTCGCCTTTGCCGACGACGCTGACGCTCGGGGCAACAAGCGTCCCGTCGTGATCGGTCACGAAAATGTCGCGCCCCGCATCGATCGGTACAACGAGATGTCCGACTGGAGCCTTCTCATCAACCAGCGACAGTTCGGCGGTATTCCGAGCGACATGGGCCTCACGCTCGGCGAAAGCGTCACGAAGTTTCTCCCATCCCGGACCATGCGACCGGACGTGAGTTTCTCAACCGAGCACAAATTAACAGCGGGCGGATTGTCCGTTGAGCTGCACCACGCGCGCGGCGAGACCGACGACCACCTGTGGGCGTGGATTCCGGAAAAGAAATGGATCTTCACCGGCGACTTCATCATTTGGCACTACCCGAACGCCGGTAATCCGCAGAAGGTTCAGCGATTCGCCCTCGAATGGGCTCAGGCACTTCGCCGCATGATCGCCCAGGGACCCGAGCTGTTGCTACCGGCGCACGGTCTTCCCATCGAGGGCAAGGAACGCATTGCTCGCGTTCTCGACGACACCGCCTCCACTCTCGAGTCCCTGGTGCACCAGGTCGTGGCACTCATGAATGAAGGGGCAACTCTGGACACGATCATTCACACAGTTGCGGTCCCCGACGATGTTCTCGCGAAGCCCTACTTGCGGCCCTACTACGACGAGCCCGAATTCGTCATTCGCAACATCTGGCGGCTCTACGGCGGTTGGTGGGACGGGGCGGCCTCACGGCTTAAGCCCTCACCCGACGCCGTCGTCGGTCGGGAGATCGCGGCCTTGGCGGGTGGACCGCGCATTCTGATGGACCGGGCGCTCGCCCTCGTCGACTCGGATATTCGCTTGGCGTGTCATCTCGCCGACTTTGCCGGTTGGGCGGCCCCAGATGATCGAGGGATCCACGCTGATCGTGCCGCGATCTTCCATCAGCGACGCATGCAAGAACCTTCTCTCATGAGTCAGGGCATCTTTCGTGCCGCCGCTCGGGCATCCCAAGAGATTGCGTCGCCCGAATCCGGCGCGAAGTTGTAACTGTTGGGTGAACGAAGAGTCCTGACCCTACGGAATCAGCACGACCCGGCCCAGGGCTTGGCGACTTTCGATGTACTCATGCGCGTCGTCAGCTCGCTCGAGGGGAAACTCTCGATCGAGCACCACCTGGAGTTCCCCGTCAGCGATGTCGCGTAGGACCTGAGCAATCACCTCGTAGGGCCGAGGCGACATGAAGAGTTCGGCGCCCAAGAAGTAGGTGGAGAACGATTGGTTATTGCCTGACATCGTCGAGATGTCCAGAAGCGCCGACTCACCACGACCGGCGTTGCCAAAATTCACGACGCGCCCTCGGTACGCAAGACAGTGCAGGCTCTTCTGCAACGTGACGCCACCCACGGCGTCCACGACAACGTCGGCACCTCGACCGCCGGTCAGGTTGCGCACGGCGTCGACGAAATCCACGTCTGCGTAGTTGATGCCGTCGTCCATGCCGAAGGGGCGAAGCCGCTCAAGTCGCTCGTCGCTCGAGGCCGTCGCCAGCACGCGAGCCCCCGCCCGGTGCGCCAATTGAATGGCGGCAATCCCGACGCCGCTGGCGGCGGCGTGAATGAGGACTGTTTCGCCCGCGGTCAAGCGACCAAATTCGAAGAGACAATCGTGCGCGGTGCCGAATTCCGTCGGGACACTCGCCGCGGCAGCGAACGACACCCCCTCGGGAAGCGCCCAGCAAAACGACTCGTGCGCCGCACGAAGCTCCGCGTGTGAGCCATTGAGACCCAGACTGACCACGCGGTCACCGACCTGAAACTTCGTCACGTGGTCACCCACGGCCTCGATAGTGCCGGCGCACTGATAACCCACGATGTGGGGCGTGGCCGTGAGCTCGCCGCCTTGCCGATTAAGAACGTCGCCCCCTTGGACCCCGATCGCGGACACGCGAATGAGGACTTCATCGGCGGTGATCACCGGGTCGGGCACATCTTCGTAGCGGAGAACATGCGGCCCACCATTTTCGTAGTACACGGCAGCTTTCATAAGACCCTCCCTCGATCGTCGAGACTCCGCACTATGTCACGTCCGTCGCACCCGTGCCGTCGACCACCGCGAGCCTCCCGACTTGGCCCTTGTCGTCGGTGGACGACGCCGCCTCAGGCACGAAGTGGGATCTCGAAATTTTTTTGACATCATCTTTCGGCCCCGACCTGACGCTGGCTCATTGCGCGGTAGACACTGGACGCACGGACGTCAACTTCCGGAAACAATTCGCTGTTACGATCACCCCCAATCATTGACCGCAGTTGTATTCGACCGGCGCGACGCCCCTCACGTAGACGGACCTCCACATGATGACGAACAAGTTCACTCTCCGTATCGGCACGACCCTCGCGCTCGTGGGCCTGATGGCGGGAACTCTCACGACGGCAACCACCGCCGGCGCCAGCGCACCACGCAAGGCGGCGAATTACCCCACGTTGACGCAACTCAAAGCAGACATCGTCGCGGCCAGCCAGTCGAACAATGCGCCCGACTTCACCAAGTCGATCCCGCCACTCTCCCAAGACAATTCCGCCGTGATGCCGCAGAATCACCAGCAGTGCTTCTCCAATGGTTCGATTCCCTCCGACCCGGCCACGACGTGCGGTTTCGGTGACTTGACGTCCAAGCAGATGATCTTCATGTTTGGTGACTCACAGGTCGCGCAGTGGATTCCCTCGTTCAACCAGATTGGGATCAACCTTCACTACAAGATCGTGTACCTCGCGAAGCCCGAGTGTCCTCCGTGGGCACCCCATTTCCCGAATTCGGGCACCGTGTGTTCCAACTTCCAGTCCTCGGTCATCGCGTTGGCGAACAAATGGAAGCCCATGTTCGTGATGCCGGTGGGACTCGAAACAACGGCCGCGAACCAAGTGGGTTGGACGAATATCCGTCTCGCCTTTGCCGCCACGATCAAGGACTTGAAGCCCAGTGGCGCCAAGGTGATCTTGATCGGATCGATTCCGCACTCCTCGCCGGGTCAAGACCCCACGATCTGCCCCGTCGTGTACCCAACGAACATCCAAAAGTGTGAGCGCACCCCGCAACAAAACGCGAGCACGACGATTCGAGAAGTGGCCGCGGCGATGCACGTCACGTTTCTCGACATCATTCCCTTGTTCTGCACCACGACCATTTGTCCGATCTACGCCGCGGGCTCGGACGGCAATCACTTGATGTATTTCAATTACGCCCACATGGATCGTCAGTACGCGGCGTGGGTAAGTTCCGCGTTGCAGACCCTGGTTGCTCCGTATCTCGCGTTGAACGTTCCGGTGCCGAGTCCCTGGCTCCCTCAGGATCCCCTCATCGCCACCGTGTCGTCGAACACCGCCACGGGTGGCACCTCGGTCCCCGTCAGCGTCAAGGGTGGAGACGGCAACGGACAGTTGACCCTGAGCGTGACCGGTGCGGGTTGTGTCGTGCACGCCTTGTCGGTGACAGGTCCGGCGGGAGCAACGTGCGTGGTCGTGGCCAAGAAGGCCGGCAGTTACGCCTACGGCGCGACGACGTCGGCGCCCGTCTCGATCACGTTCCATCGGGCGAACAGCTGATCACGGCGACGTACGCCCTCACGACGCCTCGGCGCACGTTCGTCGACCACTACGGAGACGCCTCGTGACCCTTCGCGCCACCCTGCGTGGTGAGACGTTCACCTTTCGAGATCTCCGCGACGTATTCGCGAAGGCGAACGAAGAAAAATCGGGCGACCAACTGGCCGGTATTGCGGCCGCGAACGAGAAGGAACGAGTCGCGGCGAAAATGGTCTTGGCGGACCAATCGGTTGCGGACGTGGCGGATTATTGCTTTGTTGATGATGACGTCTCGTCCCTCGTCGCAGAGACGCGGCGAATGCCGGCGTCGCTGCGAGCTCTCACCTTGGGGGAAGTGCGGGACTATGTGCTGTCACCCGAATTTCCCGCGGACTGGGACAGGGAATTCCGCCACGTGGTGACACCCGAGGTGGCTGCGGGTGTCGCAAAACTGATGGGGACCAAGGACCTGGTCCTCGCCGCCTCACGACTCCGTGTGGTCACGACCTGCCGGAACACTCAGGGTGCAGGTGACACGTTGGGCGTTCGCGTGCAGCCCAACCATCCCACGGACGATGTTCGCGGCGTGGTGCTATCTGCCATCGACGGACTGCGTCACGGCTGCGGTGACGCGATGTTGGGCGTGAATCCCGCCAATGATGACGTGGGGTCCGTCGTGAGTTTGCTGCAGGGGTTGCACGATCTCATCGAACACGTGGCGGTCCCCACCCAGTCGTGCGTGCTCGCCCACGTGACCACGCAAATTGAGGCGCTTCGTCGCGGAGCACCGGTCGATCTCTTGTTTCAATCCATTGCGGGCACGCAGGGCGCCAACGCCTCCTTCGGTGTCACGCTCGAGCTCTTGCGCGAAGCGCGTGACGAAGTGGCCGCTCACCACGCGACTCGTCGTGACGAATTTCCCGGGGAACACTTCATGTACTTCGAGACGGGCCAAGGCACCGCTCTTTCCGCGGACGCCCACGGGGGCGTCGACCAACTCACACTGGAGGCTCGCGCACAAGCGGTCGCCGGAGCCTTCCAACCCTTCTTGGTCAACACCGTTGTTGGCTTTATTGGACCGGAATATCTCGCGACGGCCCGACAAATCACGCGAGCCGGCCTCGAGGATCATTTCGTGGGCAAGCTGCAGGGCATTCCGATGGGTGCCGACGTCTGTTACACCAATCACGTCGACGCGGATCAGAATTCCAACGACGAGCTCATGCTGTTACTCGCGACAGCCGGCTGCAATTTTTTCATGGGTGTGCCGGCTGCCGATGACGTCATGCTGCAGTACCAGTCGACCAGTTTTCAGGATGTGACCGCCGCCCGTGAGATCGTGCGTCGTGGTCCCGCACCCGAATTCTCTCAGTGGCTAGAGACCCAAGAGTGGTGGCACGGACCACACATTCCCTCAGCGCGTCCGCTGGTTGGTGAACTCCGTCGGGCAGTGCGGTAACGATGAGCGAAACGAACGACGTCGCTCCCCAGGATCAGGACGCTCTCGAGGACTACGTGCGCGCACTCACGCCCGCACGCTTGTTTCTCAACGGCGCAACCACCAGTTACAGCACCCGCGATCTTCTGCGTCTGCGGGCCGATCACGCGGCCGCGCGCGACGCCGTCGGGCAGCCCTTCGAGTCCGACGCCGCGTACTGGCGTGTCGATGACGCCATGGAACCACCGGTCCACGTGCGCACTCTCGTCCCGGATCACACCACCTACCTCCGGCGTCCGGACCTCGGTCGGCGGTTGGACGACGACTCGCGCACACGGCTCGCCGACAGCTACGCCGGAGCACCGCGCACCCTCTGTGTCGCGGTGACAGGCGGACTGTCCGCTCAGGCCGCCCACTCCTACGGCCCCGCGCTCCTTGCGGCGATCACTCAGCACGCGCGGCGCCAGTCGTGGACGCAGGGACCGCTGGTCGTCATCGACCACGCCCGCGTCGGTGTCCTTAATGACCTTGGAGCAACAACCCGCGCGTCCGTCGTCGTTCTCCTGATTGGCGAACGCCCGGGACTGGCCGTCGCGGACAGTTTGTCTGCCTACCTCGCCTACCGTCCTCGCCCCTCGGATACCGACGCGCACCGCAACCTGGTTGCCGGCATTCACGAGCGAGGGGTGGATATTGCCGACGCTGCCGATCGTGTGGCCGATCTCGTCAGCAGCATGCTCCGCGCCGAGCGCAGCGGCGTGTCTCTCAAGGCTGCCGACCGTCCTCACGACCACGCCCTTCCACCCTCGGGTCGGTATTAACGTCATCATCAGAGGTCCACAGGACCACCAGGGAGGAACCCAGTGACTGACGCACCCCGATACAGCCAAGGCGGACCGGCCGACTTTCCCATCACCACCGCACTCGAGTTCCCCGAGTGGACCATCGACAAGAGCCTCGGCATGGTCTTTGGTGTCGTGGTTCGCTCGATGGGTATGGCCAAAGGCATCACGGCGGGATTCAAGGCCATGGCGGGCGGCGAAGTCAAGCAGTACACCCGACTCGTTGAGGACAGTCGCCGACACGCGATGGACCGCATGATTGAAAACGCTCAATTGCTCGGCGCGACGGGAATCGTGTCCATGCGCTTCGACTCCTCTGAGGTGGGCCAGTCACTGACCGAAATCGTCGCCTACGGCACGGCCGTCATCCTGCAGCCCAAGGCCTAGTTCGTGATCATCTTTCTCCTGATTTGGGGCGCGGTGGCGTTGGCCGTCGTGGGAGCCGGCGTGGCGAGCTTCTTTGTTCGTCGGCACGGCGAAGATGCCGCACCCGACTCATCGTGGCGGCGCACCGATGAAGTCTTCAATGATCCCTCCACCAATCGCGTGATGCGCGTGTGGCTCGACACCAAGGGTGGACGGCACTACGTCCACGAGGACAACACGAGAGCGGTGTAAGCCGCCGACGCCTGACCCCCTCGAGGTCCTAGCCCCCGGTGACGACGACGTTCGACACGGCGTGTAGGTCTGAGAGTCCACCCGTCGCGCCAGAAAATCCGAGTCGCGACGTCGGCGCAATACTGAGATGAGTGCGCTGCAGGATTTGCGTCCCGTCCACGTAGACGGTGATCGACGTTGCCGTGGTCACGACGGTGACGCGACTGGCGAGTGAGCCGAGCGCGAAAGGAAGTTGCGCGGTCGCTAACCACCTGAGCTTCCCGTTCGCGCCCCCGTTCGAGATCCCGATGAAGTTCGCCCCGGGCGCGCCCACCTCGGCGTATTCCCCAAAGACCACCGCGTAAATCGGTTGTGTCGTCGGAGCAAATCCAATTCCCCACCCGTTGGA
>Ga0208111_1000295_pt1 | contig 13882 bp, 9 predicted proteins | sample CryBogCBH08Aug08_FD_184605 | JGI IMG/M metagenome (GOLD analysis project Ga0208111, IMG submission 184605) | Freshwater microbial communities from Crystal Bog, Wisconsin, USA - CBH08Aug08 (SPAdes) (version 2) | ecosystem: Environmental > Aquatic > Freshwater > Lake | place: Crystal Bog... | reverse complement strand
TTGTGGATCGGAATGGTGATGCGCCCTTCCATCATGCCCTTGTTGCAATAGCCGATGCCGAAATCCACGATGGTTTCGGGGGTCAGTTTGCGTTGCTCCGTCAGATACGGATGCTGACGCTCCAATTTATCCAACCGGAATTTCAACGGCGGATTGGGCACGTTACTTTCTGGTGTCGCCTTCGGCGCTGCCGCCGGTCGTGCTGCTGGCTTCGTTCCCGGCGCGGCCTTTCGCGGTTCAGTCGGTCCGGCCTTGTTGTCAGCCGCAGCCATCGCCTCGGGATCGAGATTGAACCATTCAATCGCTTTCAACGCGGCGGCATGGACGCTGCACTTCTCCATCTTGCAGATGAAGTCGAGCGTGTTGCCGCCATGCTCGCAGTCGCTAAAGCAATTCCAGAGGTTCTTGCTGGTGCTGACGCGGAATTGCGTGGGATTGCTCCCCTTGTGGATCGGGCACGGCCCGTTCAGGCTGTCGCCGGTGCGTTTGAACTGATCCAGAATGTTGTAGTGAACCAGCAACTGCTCCATGGTGATAGCCGCTTTGACGGCCTTGAAGTCAACGAACTTGTTCTTGGACATAATGATGCTCCTGTGTTTTTGGTTGTGATGAACGTGACAGCCCGGAATGGGTCTGCCTCCAATGACCACGCTAACGCCCGGCGTAAACAATCAGGAGACGTGCGGAATTGCCGAAGTTGGCAAGTTCACGAGCGCAGACAAACCGCCATCCTTGCCGCAGTGCCAGACGGCAGTGAGCAGATCGCGTTGCAATACAGATTCGTCAGCAAATAGAAACAGGCCGTGACCGCGCTGCAACCGTGAGCAAGCGTCCAATAAAGATTTCACCCGCGCCGCGCTAGCGGTGATGGTCAACACGCGGAATCGGTGAATGCCCAGGTGTCGCTGGTGAACCTTGTTGGTCCAGGTGGCTTCGTAGGCAAGCAGCTTCCGGTAGAATGAAGTCTGCGATAATTTTTCGCGCACCACGGGCATGGTGCCTCGGTCGGCCTCAAAAAAATAATAGATGCGCTGCACCTGGCCGTTTAGATCGGTGTATTCCAAGGCGAACACGCGATCGGGAACGACGCCGAGCTTGATGCCATCACGAATTTTCACCCGCCAATGCAAAGGCGCTTCTACGGGCAGGTTTAATTCATCCTCATGTAACAACCGGATGCCGTGCTGCCGACAGGCGAGTTCAAGGGACACCATCACATCGGAAACCAGCAGCGCATGCGCCAGATACATCCGTCCGATGGCACGATTCTTTTCGCCCCATGCCGCCGGATTGGGTTGCAGCAGTGAACCGCTTTTATTTCCTAAACCGTAGGCGATGGTTTGGGAACCGTTGCGTTCGTAGTATTGTAGCTGGGCGCGCGGGCGTTCCAAGTAGCCGTGATGAAACAGCCATTGCAACCGGCGGGATAAATTTTGTGCGCTGCCACCAATGAGGGCGATGATTTGATGAGAACGCAAAAAGCGATGCCGGTGGATGAGCCGGATGATTTTTTGGTCACGCTCGGTCAATCGGATGGCTGCAACTTTGGCGGCGCGCTGAAAACGCGGAAGTCGGGGCATCCCACGAGCATGAGTGTCATGTGATTAAAACAAACGACGCGTGGATTTGTCCACGCTGGCAAGTCGCCCAATCAAACCAATTTCAGGCAATGAACGGCCAGGCCCCGCGCACGGAACCATGGTGGCGGCGCAGTTTTGAAAATTCCGGCGCAGACGGATCGGGGGTAACCGCCTGGTTTGATGTGTCCAAATAAAGACAACCAACTTCTTCCGGCGGAAGCTGATTAAACAAGGCCGTGGCCCCGGCCAAGGCTTGCAGCCACTGCCGTTTGCATTCCACGAGATCCAAAGGCTCGCGTAACAACAGCGTGTTCAACCGGCTGGCCGGGTAATGTGCGAGTCGTTGCGCCTCCTCAACCAGAAATTGCGGGGTGAAGCCGGCGTCTTTGCCACAAGCCGCCCATGCCAAAGCTCCGAGGCTCAAAACATTCCGATGCAAAAACAATACGTCCAGATAGTCGCGCAGTTCGCCGCGTCCGGCGAGCGCCAGCACTTTGTTGGTCGCCCCGTCCAGCGGATGCAACACAAATCCGATTTCGGCATCGGCCTGCACTGGAAAAAAGCGAAATGCGGAATCGTAAGCCCATTCCAACTTGGTCGCTTGATTGGCTTTGGAAACCACCGCGCGCCGGAACATTTCCTGCTGGTCCGCCCATTCCAAAACATATCCGTTCTGCTCCAGCACTGCGGCATCTGACAATGCCGCCTGTTGCAGGCTTTGCACGGTATCATGGAAAACGTCAATGTCCTGGGATTGCCGCAATGAATCCTCCCGCCGCAAAAAAACAGTCGCCCCGGCGATGTAGCTTTCGGGATTGCGGTTGACCGCAAGCAGTCGAAGGATGGATTTCTCGAAGTCGCCTAGCGGCATAGTTCGGCGGCGATCTGGAAACCGCGCCGTCCGCCATCCGCGCGCAGTCGTTCGCAGAGATAAGGGACTTCTTCCGCGACGATTTCTGCATCCCGCCGCATGAACCAGAAACACCGGGCATGAAAGTCCCGAAACGCCTGCTGCGCCAAGGCGAGTTTCGCCGCCGGAAAATCCAGCGTGACTGTTTCTGTCCGATTCACGCCTATTAAATAACCCAAATCCTCTGTGGTATCAATCAGGGAAAGCGAGCGGCTATTCAGGCCGGCTCAAAGCCGACTCATCGCTCATCCATCGCCGCAACTTCGCCTCAATTTTCGCACGCGGCATGGCAAACCGCTCGCGTGACAACGCGATGAGTTTATCCCTCCGGCCAACGCGATTTTCCAGCGGCGGCAGCATCTTCGCCCGGAACGGTTCGCGGTTGGTGCCGCTGACAAGCAATTTCACCACGGCTTCATACTGGTTCAAGTCCGCCAGTGCCGTCGCCGGAATGGTTTTGCCGAATTCCTTGGTCATTACTTCCGCATCGGTGTAGCCGATACGGAAAGCAACCAACGTTCCAACGTTTCCGAACACGGCCTGCCGGATCGGTTCGGAAAGCTGGTCAATGTATTGGTGCGACAACGTGAGGCAGAGCCGATATTTGCGCGCCTCCGCCAGAATCGAGGCAAACGCATCCGTCGAGAAATTCTGAAACTCGTCAATGAACAGGTAAAAATCCCGGCGCTCGGATTCCGGCCGGTTGGCGCGCGCCATAGCGCCCAATTGAAACTGCGTCACCAACAGGGAACCGAGCAGGTTCGCCTTGTCGTGTCCCAACTGTCCTTTGGACAGATTGGCGATGAACAGTCGTCCGCTATCCATCACGAACGGGAGATCCACTTTATTTTTCACCTGGCCCAAAATATTTCGCACCACGGGATTCAACAGGAACTGGCCGATCTTATTTTGAATCGGCGCGATGGCCTCGCGTTTGAAACGCTCGTCGTAGTTCGCATATTCCTCCGCCCAGAACGCGCGGATGAACGGGTCTTTGACCTGCCGGATGATTTTCTCGCGGTAGTGGTCATCGGTGAGCAGGCGATTCACGCCGAGCAACGTTTGGTTCCGACATTCCAACAACGCTGAGGCCGCGTTGTAGAGAATGTATTCGAGACGCGGTCCCCACGAGTCACGCCAGATGCCCTTGAATGCCGCCACAATGCCCGAGGCGACGAGGTGGCGGTCGTCTGGCTTCACACTACCGATGACATTCAATCCGATAGGAAATTCCAAATCGCCCGGATTGAAATAGACCAAGTGGTCGGCCCGCTTGGGCGGGATGTGATTCAACAGTTCCTCGGCCAGGTCGCCGTGTGGATCAATGATGCCGACGCCATGGCCCAGCGCGATATGCTGCAAAATCAGGTTCCGAAGCAATGTGGTTTTTCCAGACCCGGTTTTACCGATGATGTAGATATGCTGGCGTTCGTCCACGGCGGCAATGCCAAAGGGCTGGGGATCACCCCAGCCTGGTTCCTCGCCGATGATGATGTGGGGTGATTCGTGATTCATGATGCCAAGACCAGCCGCCACCCCTGATACGTCCCGGTTGTGGTGGACGTCGTGACGCCGGCAGTAGTGCTTGGGGCACGCCGGCAAGATAATGGCGGCTGGTTTTGAAACCCGAATCGGGCAGCCAGCATAGCATGCGGTTCGGAAATCGGACGCGCCGTGGGCGCGGCTAAAGTAAAATAGCGCCCAGTCGGGCGACGCTTTCTCCCTGCGAGTGGTAAAAGCTAGTGTCTTGACCAGTCGGTCGTATGACTCGTTGGGGTTTTCTCCACGCTTCGGCGTGAACCGGTCGCGTAGCGAAATCGTGGTTGGGCGGTAGCCCTGATTTTAAAACCCGTCCCCCAACGTGTCGGCGATTCCGGCCGACTTATCGCTTTTTGGTAAAGGACAACGGCTAGGTGTCCGTTACCCGGGTAGCCCGCAGGGAGAAAGCGATAAGTCGGGCGGTAGCGCGACGACACGTTGGGGAGCTAGTGGTGCGGCGGTTAAGCCGTAGAATTGAATAGTGATGGGCAAATTGCCCCTACAAACCATGTTTGTAGCCCGTCGTGGCGGGACACGCACTTGACTATTAGTCAATATAATGTTATAGTAGTAAGGTAGATAGATATTTCTTTTTCCGTATTTCACCACAGGTTTGCCGGATTTGGCAAATCCGCACGTCTGCCTGATTTTCTGTTCGTCCGTTAAGGTCACGCCTGAACCAACTTCGGTTCACTTCATTCCCATGAAATCATTACCCAATTATCTGCAAGCTCAACGCAAGCGCCTAGCCCTCTCACAGGAAGAGGTTGGCTTTTTGCTGGGTCTGAACGGGATGAACAAGGGGAACAAGGTGTGTCGTAACGAAACCTTCGCCCGCGAGCCGTCACTGCTGGATGCACTCGCCTACGAGGTGATCTATGGTCGCCCCGTGCGCGAGCTTTTTGCCGGCCTGCATCAGCAGGCGCAACAAAGAGTGGCGGAGCGGGCCAAGGTTTTGTCCTTCCGCAAAGAGCGAAAAACCGATCCACGCCGGGAGCAAAGCATTATTCAACTAGCGGAATCAGCCAGAGTTAATCCAATCAAATCATGACCCAAAAGACACCCGTTCGCATATTATCCATCGCACCCACTGCCCGTGGTTTCGGCTACGCCGTCATGGAAGGATCGAGCCGGCTCATTGCGTTCAGCAATAAGTCGATTTTACGGAACAAGAATGAGCGCACGTTGGTGTGGGTGGAAAAGTTTATCCGCCGTTATGAACCGGCGGTGATGGTGCTGCCGGCGGTGAATGCCGCCGACACCCGCCGGGCAAAACGCATCAAGCAATTGCACCAGCGATTGGTTGATTTAGCTACCAAACGTAAATTGAAGGTGAAATTGATCACTACCACCAAGGTACGGGAACGATTGCTGGGCCAGAGCAAAAGCAACAAGCAATCCCAAGCGGAAGTGTTGGCGGGATTGTTTCCGATTGAACTAGCACCGCGTCTGCCGCCAAAGCGCAAGGTGTGGAAGAGTGAAGATCCGCGCATGGACATCTTTGATGCGGCGGGCCTCGCCGTGGCTTTCTGGCCCAAGTGATAAAGGTCGGGTTTTCACATTTTAGAAGTCGTTCCGTTCTGCGTTGCGACTTTTTTCTTTAAGGAAATGTTCCCCTTATTCTCATCTGGATTACTCAATGTATTACTATGTGGAAGTTTTCTTCCGGGGTGGACGGAAGTTTATTTCCTACCCCCTAGGAAGAAAACTTCCTACCTCCCCGGAAGCTCATAGTCATCCTGTGGATAAGTTTTTGATGGTCTTGCTGCAATTGCTTCACCTCGGCATCGGGCACACGCGCATACTTGCCGATGGTGTGGATCACCCGGTCGTTGCGATTTTGGATAGAGACGGAAATGAAGCCTTTCTGTTTCAAGGTGCCGATGTGGGTGCGGATCTGGCGTTCGCTGACGTCGAAGAATTCCGCGAAGTGGCGGTTGGAGGCATAGCAACCGTCTTCGTTGTCGAGGGAATGAATTTCCACGAACAAAACTTTTTCCATCAGCGAAAGCTGCCGAGACAACCAGATGTCCTTCGGAATCCATATCCCTTTGAAATCCCGCGGTAATTTTTCCACGTTTAACATCATAGCAAGAAATTTGCTTTCGTGCTAATCCACAGGTTGGGTTCACAAGAAATTCGCGGCATGATAAACTGGGACTAATCATGCCTATGGAAAATCAATCATCACCGCTGCCGGAATTGCCCGGCCACGTTCCGCAAAATGCGGAAGTGTCATTTGATATTCCGCAGGCTGCGGCAGAGTTCCGTACCACGCCGAAAGATGCAGAAGTATTCGGCAAAGTTCCGCAGGCTGCGGAACGGAAAGAAAACCACACACTGACCGTGCGAGAAACCGCGCGGATGTTTGAGGCGGCAGGTGTGGCGCGAACAGAGCGCAGTGTCATCAACTGGTGCCAGCCGAACCGTCAGGGAATTCCGCGGCTGGACAGCTACTATGACCCTAACGAGCGCAAATATTACATTACGCCGCAGAGCGTCGAGGCAGTGATTCAGGAGGAAATCCAACGTGTAAAAAAAACAACAGAATCGCACGATTCCGAAAGCTTCGGAAGCTCTGTGGCACACGTGAAACATTCGGGAAACACCTACACAGCCGACGATAAGCGACTGAAGGAATTAGAGAGGGAAATTTTAGATTTAAAAATTGCTAACCGAGGCAAAGACTACCTGATTGGCGAGCTAAACAAGGAGCGAAAATCATTTTTTGACCAACTACTTACTGCCAACCGAACTGTTGGTCAGCTGGAAACCAAACTAAATCAGCTGGTGGCGCCGAAGTATTAACGCGTGTAAACGGCGGAAAACAAAAAGCCGATCAAGGCCATTAACCCAGCAAAGATAATTGAACGCTTCGGTGACATGGATCAATGAAAGCCTATCGCCTTTGATGGCCTCATGCCGGAGCAAATTCTGGTGATACCATTTTTGAATCGTCGTGCGGACATGAGTCACTGCATCACATCACGGTATTTGCAGCCGGTAAAAGTTCTGCGGAGCATTGGTGCCAAGTAAATTGGTTGTCAGAAAATTTCCATACGCATCAAATTGGTTCGTCGCTACGCGCGTCCAGTTGGCTGGCGGCAGCGCGAGGTTCGTTGACGATAGCAAATAATAACTTGAGCTGGGTGGTCCGCCGGAACCGCTTATCACCACGCCGTTGGAGGTTGCCTTGATGCTTCCGAATTGCGGCAAGGTGACGATCAGATTCACCACACCCTGAACCGACGTATCAATGGTGTAGCAATGACCCGCCGGCACGGCACCAAGAGCGATTATGCCGACGCTCAATGTGCCGCCGTAGGTGAACAGCGTGTAGGTGCCGGGACCAAAGCCGGTCGCTGCGCTGATGTTCAATGTGCCGCCCAGCGTGAGGTCGCCGGTGACGGTCACCTTGCTACTTGTCACACCGAGTTGAAACTGAAGGATGCTGGCGTTGTTCAAACCCAAATCATTTGTGATGGTCAGCGTGCCGGAACCGTTGCTGCCGGGCGCGAGCGTGGCGCCAGCGGCGAAGGAGACTTGCCCGCCTATGGTGCCATTGCCGCCGAGCGCGCCGCCGGGATTGATGCTGACCGGACCGGAGCCGGTGCCGCTGCCGGCAGTGTTGTTGACCAGCAATGTGCCGCCGTTGACCGTCGTGCCGCCGCTGAAAGTATTGTTGCCGGTGAGCGCGAGCGAGCCGGGGCCGTTGAAAATTAAAATGGTGCCGACGCCGTTGCCGTCGTAAATCGTGCCGTTGAAAATGCTGTTGGTGTTGACGCCACCGATCACATAAGTGGTGGGGCTGTTTTGGTTGGTCGTGCCATTGCTGGCCGCCCCCAGGCCGGCGGACGAGCCGCCGAACACCGCGCCGAGCGAAATGGTCGAACCGCCATATTTGTTGTAAAGGCCGCCAGAGGACCCGAGATTCCAAACCGCGTTGGAACTGCCGAAGCTGACGGTGTTCAATTCACGCAACCAGTTGCCGGTGGTGAAATAAAGCGTGCCGCTGAATCCGCTCCAGTCGCCGCTGGGTGAAAAGACTCCCGGACTGTTCAGCGTGACGTTCAAGAGGCCGGAACCTTGCAGGTTGAATCCGGCGTAAGGCTGGTTGGCCGCCTCCAAGGTGTTGGTTCCGGCGCATGAAATGGTCGTTCCCGTGCCGACGCCGTTGAGATACAAGGTTCCGCCGTTCAGGTTGATGGCACCGGTGCCACCGGCAAAGTAATTGTTCACGAATTGCAGCGTGCCGCCATTGACAAAAATGCCTCCGCTAAAACTGTTGCTCGAATTCAGGGTCAACGTTCCCGCGCCATTCTTCGTCAAACTCGTGAAGCCCGCCAGCACGCCGCCGCCGATGGTGTAGTTGAGCAAATTATTGGTGACCAGCACCATCGCCGGTTGCAGCGTGCCGACGATGTTCACGTTGCCGTTGGTGGAAGTGTCGTTGAACTGCACGAGATCGAGATTGTAAAATCTGTCAGCAGCAGAACCGTTCAGCCAATTGGTCGTGGCAATGTCCCAGTTGTTACCGTTGGTGCCCTGCCACACGAGCGAACCAGCGTTGCCGGTGACGGTGAGCCGGACGTAGGACGGATTGCTGCCGGCATTGGCGCGGAAAAGATTGAATGTCTGCCGGGTGTTCGCTGGCAGATTTGTGGTGACGCCGCTCCACGCCGTTGAAGTTGTCGCGCCGTCAATCAGGTCGTAGGTTCCCGCGCCGTAAAAGCCGTTGATGGGATAAAAAATATAATTGTTCACGCCGCTCATCGCCAGCGAACCGCCCAGCATCACAATCTTGTCGTTCGCGCCGTTCGGCGAACTCGACAAATCAAAAAATAAATTTGGCGCGGCGAGCGTCAGGCCGTTGCTGACGGTGAGCGTGCCGGCCTGACCGTTAACGATGCCGGGCAAAATATTTCCGCCGGACTGAATGGTCACGCCGCCACCGAGAAATCCGGTGCCGCGCAGTGAAGCACCATTCGTCACCGTCACCGGGCTGTTGCTGAAACTGCCAGTGACCGAGAGTGCGCCAGCACTCACGGTGGTTGTGCCGGTGTGAGTGCTGGTGCCGCTCAAGGTCAAGGTGCCGGTGCCTGCCTTGACGAGATTGATGGAGTTTTGAAACTGGCCGGCAAATGTCGAATCCAAATTGAGCGAGCCGATGTTCAACGTCGGCGCACCGGCATAACTCAAATATAGAACCGTGTTCGCATTCGTGCCGGACAACGCGCCGAAGTAAAAGATGTTGCCGCCGGAGTTGTCATAAAAACCCAGCGAAACGGGCGAATTCATCATGGTCACGGCATTTGGAAAACCAACAAAAAATCCGCCGTTGGCACGTCCGCGCATCTGGCCGTTGCCCAAAAAATTCAGCGTGCCGGTGAACCCGGTGGCGTTGCCGTTCAAATCGTCGCGCGCCACGGTGCTTTCCGCAGTGATGTTAAGCGTGCCGGTGCCGCTGATGTTGCCGGAGAGTGCGATGCGGCTGCCCAAGTTGATGTTGGCAGTGCCGTTGTTCGTAACGATGATGGGATTGGAAAAGCCGGGCTGCGTGCCGGATGCCCAGTTGTTGATGAGCGAGCCGTTCTGGAAAATAATGCTACCGGTGCCAATCGTACCGCCGTTGTTCAACTGGATTGTGCCGCTGTTCAAGTTCACATTGCCGGTAAAAGCGTTCGCGTTGTTGACGAATAAATTGTCCGTGCCGGATTTGGTCAGCGAAGCGGTGCCGCTGATTGCGCCGCTACCGCCGAGCGTGTAATCCTGGCTGGAATTGAAAACGACGCTGCCGGGCGCGACCGTGCTGTTGATGTTGATGGCCGGGTTGGCGGAGCCGGTGTCGTCAAACGTCACGTTATCGCTGGAATTGAAAGTGACGAGGTCATTGCCGTTAAACCAGTCGGCGGTGTTTGTCGTGTCCCAAATGTTGTTCACGCCATCGCCGCGCCAGACGAGATTTTTGGGGATGTAAATGATTGAAACGAGCAAGCCCATCGTGTTGGTCATCGTGCTGCCGTCTGGATTGCTCACGGCAAAATCAAAACTCGCGAGGCCGGTGAAATTTGTTTTGGGAACGAAATGCGCGAAATGCGCGTTGGTCAAGGTCACGGTGCAGTTGGTCAAATTTGCAAACGTGTAAGTCGCGCCGTTGGTGAAGCCGAGTGTGTAAGGCCAGAGGTCAATGTCCGTGGCGTTCGTCTGGACAAACGCGTGCGGCGCAGCAAGCCAGTTCAGATAATGTTCGAGCAACGTATAGCCGTCGGCGTTAACGGTATTGTTGTCAGCGACAAGCGGATTTGATCCGGTGGCATTTTCCCAAACGTCCGGCATTCCGTCCTGATCGGAATCCAACAACGCCGTGCCACCATCAATCGTGCCGTAGCCGCCGTTCGCCAAACCCGTGGTTCCCGGAGTGGTGATGATCGCGCCGGCAGTGCCGAGTGACATCACCTGGCCGACGACTTGTGCGTCCAACGGGTCGCGCGGCAACGCACCCGACTGTGAAACATTCATCCGATACGCCGTCACCGTGGGAAAAGTCGGAATCGTCGGTGTGACCGGCGACCACGGTGAAGAAAGAATGTTGCCGGTGCGGCCGTTGTTGTCGGGACTCGGCGTCGTTGTGCTGCCGCCGAGCAAACCATTGCGGTCGCTGTCGAGCAAATTCCCGGTGAAATAAAGATTTTGCGGATAGCCGTTGATCTGGAAAAAATCATCCTGCGGCGCGGTCGAGGACGGACCGGTGATGAAATAATTGTTGATGATGTCGTGATTGTGCGCCGCGCCGGTGTCGCCCGTCGTGTAAGCCGCCGCGTAGTCATACAAGACATTGTTGATGAAAATCGTGTCCGCCTTGCACAGCGGTTGGCGGTTATGCGCGTTCGCCCAAATGTTTCCATACCAAGTCGCGTTATAGCCCTCGACGTGCGCGCCAAACTGCTGGTTGATGGGATCGGCGATGATGGAATTCTGCACCGTGAAAGTGATCGTGTGGACGGCGTCAATGCTGTCCCACTGGCCGAACTCCACGGAGATGTGGTCGAACATCATGTTGCTGGCTGCCGAACCCGAACCGATGTTGATCGCACTGGAACCCGTGCTGCTGCCGCCCTGACGGAAACGAAAATAGCGGCAGATGATGTTGTTGTCGTTGTAAAATGAAACCTCGTTGTTCATCACGCCGATGCCGCCGCCCGGCGCAGTCTGGCCGGCGATGGTGATGCCGCTCGCACAGGAAACCGCGCTGTTCAAAACGATGTAGCCGCCCACGTCAAAGACAATCGTGCGACCGCTCTGGCTCACCGCGTCGCGAAACGAGCCAGGCCCACTGTCCGCCAAGGTCGTGACGTGATAGACCGTGCCCCCGCGTCCGCCGGTCGCGTATTGGCCGTAGCCTTGCGCGCCGGGGAAAGCCAGTTGCTGGCCGTGGCTTATCATCAGTCCGAGCAAACCAGAAGCCAGTCCGAACAGATTTTTTTTGTGAATTGAAATGATGGAGGTTTTGCTCGTGACCATAGTTTTATTCGGTGGGAGTGATTTTGAAAACGATGGCGATATTGTTCGGAGATTTTTGCGGCGGTTTGATGATTAATGTAGCATCTGTCTGCGACCATTGCACTTTCTCGTCACTGCCGAGCAGCGTGATTTTGCCGATAGGTTTGTCGAACAGCTTCGCCGCCGTGCCAAGGGATTTGATGACCACTGCGTTCGTTGGCGCGCCCAACTCAATCGCGTAAAGTGTGTCGCCCTTAATCGTGAAACGCACGTCGGCGGCGGTGAACGGCTTGCCTTTGCCTTCGTTGAAACCTTGCGCGGAAAGCGCCGCGCCTTCCGACGCCGGGCCTTCGCCGAAAACTTTCCACGGGCGCGTGTCGAAGATGGCTTCTTTGTTCACATCCATCCACGCGCCGATGCCGGCGAGCACGGCCTGTTCCTTGTCGTCAATCGAACCGTCGCCGCGCACGGGAATGTTGAGCAGCAAATTGCCGTTTTTGCTGACAATGTCGCACAACATCTGGATGACGGTATTGGCGGTCTTGTAACGATCTTTATTGTAAACCGAGCGGTCGTAATGCCAGCTGCCGATGCAGGTGTCCGTCTCCCACGGTTGCTCTTCAATTTTATTGGCCGCGCCGCGCTCGATGTCACGGACGATGCATTTTTGCTGGCTCTCGGAAAGCATCTTGCCGAACAGCACAGCCTCCAGTTTGCCGTCGTGCTGCTGCATGTTGAAGTTGTAAAAGTCGGCGGCGATTTTCAAACCGGCGTCGCTGACCGGCCACAATGGCAGCGCATCGTCGTCGAAGTAAATCAAATCCGGTTTGTATTTGTGAACGAGGTCAAGCGTGCGGTTGTAAAATTTATCGCAGTAAGCGTGATCGGGAATGCTCGCACCGTTTTCCCAATTCCACTGGGCGTGAATCGCGCTGGCATTGCTGAAGTTCGAACTGGGCGTGTGATTTTGCGCGTAAAGTTCCTGCGGATCGAGGCCGTCCCACCATTTGCCCTTGCCGTCGGCCTTCGTCAATTTGCCATCGTAAGGCACGCCGGCGAGCGGCCCGGTCTTGTCGGCACTTTGGGCGATCTCGTAAAAACTCCACGCGTGCGCGGCATGGACGCTGACACCAAATCGCAGCCCCTGTTCCTTTGCAGCCTTAGCGAAATCACCGACGATGTCCTTGTGCGGCCCGACGTTGACGCTGTTCCACGGCTGATACTTGGAATCATACATGTCAAAGTTGTCGTGGTGATTGACCATGACGAAAAAATATTGCGCACCAACTTTTTTGTAGAGCGCGATGAGTTTCTCCGCGTCAAAGTTTTCCGCCTTCCAAAAGTGGATGATATCCTTGAAACCAAACTGCGAAGGCGGCCCGTAATGGGCGACGTGAAATTTATTTTGCCGGCTTCCTTCCACATACATACTGCGTGCATACCAATCGCCGATCTCCGGCACGTTTTGCGGACCGAAGCAGGCCCAGATGCCGAACTTCGCGTTGCGGAACCAATCTGGGCATTTATACTGGTGCAGCGAGTCCCATGTCGGCTGAAATTTCCCCGGCGTTACCGGCTCGCTCGTCGTGCTGACGATAACGGTGGGCACGGCGGTTTCAGGAATGGGGTCACTGAGGATTTGCGCGCGCGCGCAATCCAAAGCGGCAAGCCCAACCAAAGCAAACACAATTGTCGGAATGTTTTTCATTGTCACAAAGAAATTTTATAAACTATGGCGATATTGTTCGGTGATTTAGCCGGGGCTTTAAGGGTAAGCGCGTTGTCGGCTTGCGACCATTGCACTTTTTCTTTGCTGCCCAAGAGCGTGATGTTGCCGATGGGTTTATCCAGCAACTCGGCCGCCGGCCCCAGCGACTTGACCTGCAAATCTTTTTTCGGCACGCCCAACGCAATCATATAAAGCACATCATCCTTCGTGGTGAAGCGCACGTCCTCGCCAGTAAACGGCTTGCCTTTGCCTTCGTTGAAATTGCCGACCTTGGCGGGCGCGCCTTCCGAGGCCGGGCCTTCGCCAAAGGTTTTCCACGGACGCGTGCCGAAGATCGCTTCCTTGTTCAAGTCCATCCAGCCCGCGATGCCTTGCAACACCGCTTCTTCCTTGTCGTCAATCGTCCCATCGCCCCGCACCGGGATATTCAACAACAGGTTGCCGTTCTTGCTCACGATGTCGCACAGCAGCTTGATCACATGGCTGGCGCTCTTGTAACTCCCTTTATCATACAACGCCCGGCTGTAATGCCAGTTGCCGATGCAGGTATCCGTTTCCCACGGCAGCGGCTCAATCCGGTCGGACGTGCCGCGTTCGATGTCCCATACGATGCACTTGCGCTCT
>Ga0208111_1000289_pt1 | contig 14033 bp, 16 predicted proteins | sample CryBogCBH08Aug08_FD_184605 | JGI IMG/M metagenome (GOLD analysis project Ga0208111, IMG submission 184605) | Freshwater microbial communities from Crystal Bog, Wisconsin, USA - CBH08Aug08 (SPAdes) (version 2) | ecosystem: Environmental > Aquatic > Freshwater > Lake | place: Crystal Bog... | reverse complement strand
GAACACGCCCAAGACTTGACAGGGGGGAAAATCCCCCCGTGTACCCCCCGAAAATGTGCGCCTAAGTGTCTACCGACCACGGCGCAAGAGAAAGCAAGAAAAGAGAAGAAAAACCTATCAGGGGAGGCTATGAGCAAGAGCCAAAACCGGACACGAACCAAGAGCATACGAGCTGCCGTAACGCCAGAAGAGTACGTTGAGATCAACGAAAAAGCGGCGGCGGCAGGGTTAAGCGCAGGAGGCTATTTACGCGCTTGCGGTCTTGGCAGGGCAACGCCAAGAACGAAACGACGTACCCCCGTTGACAGTCAGATCCTTGAACGCGCCATAGCCGAAATGCGGCGCATCGGGAACAACATCAATCAAATCGCCCATGCGGCAAACCTGAATCTTCCCCCCGATCAAGAGCAGCTTCGCCAAGCCTTGAAGGAGCATCTTGAAACGCTTCAATTGCTTCGGGAGGCGAGGAAGCGGTGATCGTCAAAGGCAATATCAGGACAAACGGCAGCAGCCTTGGGAGTTACCTGTTAAGCGAAGGGCGCTTTGAAAAGAACAAGGAGAAAAACGAGCGCATTGAGGTATGGGAAGCCAACGGCTATGAGCAGGGCGACAGGCTTCAGGATATTCTTGCGGACTTTCAGCATAGTGCCGAAAATACGCAATGCGAAAAGCCGTTGTTTCATGTTCAGATCAGGGCAGGGAAAGACGAGCAGTTAACCCGCGATCAGTTTCTTGAAAGCGTCAACCGTCTGGAAGAGAAGTTAGAACTTACAGGGCATGAGCGCGTTATTGTGGCGCATACCTTGGAAGGGCAAGAGCATCTTCATGTCGTCTGGAACCGCATTGACCACGAGCAGGAGAAGGCCGCCGACCTTCACTATTACAAACACAAATGCACCGACGTTGCGCGAGAACTCGAAAAAGAGTTTGGGTTGCGGGAATTGTCGGCTCAAAAACAAAAGAGCAAATTATCCCGCGACGAAGAACAACAGGCCATCCGGCATGACCAGAAGCCGCAGGAGGTCAAGGCGGCAGTCCGCGAATGCTGGGAGCAATCCGATAGCGGAAAAGCCTTTGTCACCGCCCTTGACGAGCGAGGGTATCTTTTAGCGGCAGGAGACCGCCGCGATTACGTCATTGTTGATGAATTAGGCGGAACCTATAGCCCCGCCCGTTTGACAGGCAGCAAGGCCGCCCAAGTACGCGAACGATTATCGGATATAGACCGCGAAGCCTTGCCGAGCGTTGCCGAAGCCAAGGAGATGCAGGACGACCGCGCCCACGGTATCAAGACCGCCAGAGAGCAAGCGCAATGGGAAGAAGCCCTTGCCAAAGCCGCGATAGAGAAGGCCGAGCAAGAAGCACAGGCCAAACGGCTTGCCGAGCGAGAGGAAAAATATCGGCAGGAAGAGCTTGCAAAACAAAGGCGGGAAAGGAAGGCGGCAAAACTCTATTCCAAAGCCGACATGGTGAGCGTCCAGAACGACGCCCAATGGTTTTTCAAAGAAAAGAACCGATTGAAAGAACAGGCGCAAAAGGAGCAGGCGAGGCAAGAGGAGCAAGCTAAAAAATATCAAGCCGAGCAAAAGAAAGAGCAGCAAGAGGAAGCCAAGACACAGGCTGAACCGCAGCAGGAAACACAGGATCACATTCAGGGCAAGGCTCCGGTGCAGCAGCAGACACAAGAAAAAAAGGTAGAAAAGCAGGAAGAAAGAAAGCAAGAAAAGCAGCAGGAAGAGCAAGAAGTCAGCGGCAGCCGCCGTGATTTTTGGCAAAAGATGCAAAGCGTAAGGGACGCCCGCGAAGAAGCCAGAGAGACGAAAAACGCGAACACCGAGCAGACCGCTACCCAGCAGCGCAAGGCAGCAAGAGAAGCCCTACGGGAGCAGTCCGATCAGCAGCGCGGACGGCAAGGAGGGGCAGGGCGGACACGCGACGACGAAGAGCGCGAACGGGAACGATGACAGGCTTCCGCTCAGGCACGAGCGGGAGCCGGATACGAGAAGCCAAAGCAGCAGGGCGGGCAATAGGAAAAAGAAGAGGCGGGGTGCAGACGACGGTCAGGGGGTGCCGTGTTGTCAACGTGCCGTTATCGCGTTTTCAATGGAGGCTTGCCAGCAAGGGTTTAACCCGCAGGGCAGCGAATAGGGTAGGAGGGGTTGAACGCCGCAGCCCTCTTGACGCCAAACGTCCTTTGCGTACAATTTTCCCTTATCGGGAAAGGCGGCGCAGATGGACGAGAAACAGGATGTTTATACCCGCGTGACCAATAAGATCATTGCCGATCTTGAACGGGGAAATTTGACATGGCACCAACCTTGGCAAGCCGGACATAAAGCGGGTCCGGTGTCCCGACCGTTGCGATCTACAGGTGAACGCTATCAGGGCGTGAATGTCCTGATGCTTTGGGCGGCAGCAATGGAAAACGGCTATGTTGCGCCAATCTGGATGACCTTCAATCAGGCTAAGCAACTTTGCGCCAATGTCCGCAAGGGGGAACATGGTTCCCTTGTGGTTTTTGCTGATCGAATGACCAAGACCGTTCCAGACGAGAAGGGAGAAGAGGTAGAAAAGCATATCCCGTTTATGAAGGGTTACACGGTTTTCAATGTTGAGCAGATTGAAAACCTTCCCGCCCATTATTACGCAAGAACGGAACCGAAACATGCCACGGCACTTGAGCGCATCGAGGCCGTCGAAAAGTTTGTTGCCAGCACCGGTGCCGTCATTAAGCATGGTGGCAACAGGGCGTTCTACAGGATGGCAGACGACATTGTTCAAATGCCGGAGCTACAGGCTTTCAAAAATACCGAAAGCTACTACGCAACCGCCGCTCATGAAATCACACACTGGACTCGGCACCCGTCACGCCTTGACCGGAGTTTTGACCAAAAGCGGTTTGGGGATTCCGGCTATGCTATGGAAGAACTTGTTGCTGAAATCGGCGCAGCGTTTCTTTGTGCTGATCTGGAAATCACCCCAGAGCCGCGAGAAGATCATGCCGCCTATATCGAGTCATGGTTGAAGGCATTGAAGAACGACAAACGGGCGGTTTTTACGGCATCATCCCATGCTCAACGTGCAACGGATTATTTGCACAGCTTGCGGATGTAATAATCTAGCAATTCACTATTATGATGTTTTCAGAGTAGGTCTTAAAAATATTCTCCATCAAAAGAAAGCAGGTTCACGATGAAACTTGAAATCCAGAATTGCAATAATATTGATACCGGAAGTATCACTATCGAAGAAAACTTACTCAACATAAAATACGCGATGAATGGTACAGGAAAAAGCACAATAGCTCGCGCTATCGAACTTCATTTAAAAGGCGCAGAAAGCATTAAGGAGTTAACTCCATTTAAATTTCTTGGTTCGACTGATGAAAACCAAATGCCAAAAATTTCTGGACTTAATGGGATTTCATCTGTTGCAGTTTTTAACGATGAGTACATAAATAAATTTGCGTTTAAACCAGATGAGGTTTTAACAAATAGCTTTGAGATTTTTGTCAAAACCCCAGATTACGATAAACATCTTGAAAAGATTGAGCAGCTGATTACAGATATAAAAGAAACTTTCCGTAAGTCTGAGGAGATTAACCAGTTTATTGTAGACTTAACTTCGTTAAGTGAGAGTTTTGGTAAATCACAAAAAGGATATTCGGAGGCTGGAACTTTAGCAAAAGGTATTGGAAAAGGGAATAAGATAGCCAATATTCCAAAAGGTCTCGAAAGTTATACTGAGTATTTACAAAGCCCAGCAAATGCGAAGTGGTTAAGATGGTTAGCAGAGGGAAATAACTACTCTGACTTGTCTGAGAATTGCCCTTATTGTACTTCACTAACCAATGATAAGAAGGAGGTTATTTCTCAAGTGAGCAAGGAGTATGATGCTAAATCAATCGAGCATTTGAACAAAATAATTACGGTTGTTGAAAGTTTAGGAAAATACTTTTCAGAAGACGCTAATAAAAAAATAAAACTAATAACAAGCAATATTAATGGGCTTTCAAAAGAGGAGAAAAGTTACTTAATTCGGATAAAGGAGCAAATAGATACGCTGAAAGGGAAAATGCTCGACATAAAAGGCCTTACATATTTTTCCATGAAGGATGCTGAAAAGGTTTCTGAATTTTTTGACAATCTTAAAATTAAGCTATCATTTTTGCCTGAGATGAATTCAGAAAACACCAGCGCAGTGGTTGATAGTTTGAATCTATCAATTGATACGGTACTTGCGCAGATTGGAATATTACAGGGGGAGGTTGCGCAGCAAAATAAATTGATAAAAAAGACGATTGAAGAAAATCAGGCGGAAATAAATGAATTTTTGAAATATGCTGGGTACAAATATCTCGTCAATGTAGATGAATCTTACAAGATGCGACTGCTTCATGTTGATTCTTCTGAAGCTGTTTCAAATGGGAGTCAACACTTGAGCTATGGAGAAAGAAATGCATTTTCTCTTGTGCTTTTTATGTATGAGTGTTTGTCCAAAAATCATCAGCTAATAATATTAGATGACCCAATATCATCATTTGATCGAAATAAAAAATACGCAGTGATTGATATGCTTTTTAGAGGAAAAAAGAGCTTCAAGAATAGAACTGTACTAATGATGACGCATGATATTGAGCCTGTTGTTGATATAATTTACACACTACATAGCAAGTTTGCTGAAATCTCAAGAGCCTCTTTTCTTGAGTTGAAAAGTGGATTAATTAAGGAGATTCCAATTATTCGTGATGATATTATGACCTTTGGAAAAATTTGTGATGATAATATAAATATCCGAGAAGAAGATGTGGTTAAGCTGGTGTATCTGCGTAGGTATTATGAAATTTTGAACAATAAGGGGCTTGCTTATCAGTTGTTATCAAACCTTCTTCACAAGCGCTCTTCTCCGTTTAGAAGAGAAGATGGAAATAATATTGATCTAACAGTAAGCGAGATCGAAGAGGCCACAACAGAAATAAAAATTAAAATGCCCTCTTTTGACTACAACCACCTGCTAGGTAAATTGTCAGATGTTGATTACATGAAGAAAGCCTATCAGGAGGCGGAATATAACTATGAAAAAATCCAAATATTCCGTGTCCTACAGGATGATTTTCCTGAGAGTGATGTAATTACAAAATTCATCAATGAAGCATTCCATATTGAAAATGAATACATAATGCAGATTAATCCTTGCAAATATGAAATTGTTCCCTCTTTCATTATTGAGGAATGTGACAAGCTCGTATATGCCAGTTCATAAGGAAGATGATAAATATTTGCTGGTTATATAACTCGACAAAATGTATTATTATGTCTAGTTATGACTCCTGAAAAGCCCGTAAACCCGCATTTTCATTGAGGTCTGAAAAGGCCAAAACTAGACAAAATGATGATCGAACGAAAACATCTTGTTTCTGCCGAGGTTGACAGGCTGATCGATGCCACCAAGGGAGGCCGCAACGCAGCGCGTGACCGTTGCTTTTTGTTGCTGATGTTTCGTCACGGCTTGCGGGTGACAGAGGCTTGCGCCCTGCAATTATCCCAAGTTGATATTGAGAGCCGTGTCTTGCACGTTTCCCGCCTGAAAAAAGGACTATCCACCACTCACCCGCTACGGTCTGATGAAATCAAGGCGATCAAAGCATGGCTAACGATCCGAACGAAGATGAAGGCGGACAGTGACGCATTTTTTCTCAGCAATCGACGGGGAGCGTTAAGCCGCAAAACGGCTTGGCTTGCTATCAGTAATTATGGCAAACAGGCCGGACTTTCCCTTCCAGCCCACCCGCACATGCTCCGTCATGCTTGCGGTTTCGCTTTAGCAGATCAAGGGGCAGACACGCGGCTCATTCAGGACTATCTTGGACACCGGAACATACAGCACACCGTTATTTATACGGCGTCAAATCCGGCAAGGTTTGAGAAGTTGTGGCGGTAAACGTTGCCGACGCTTCGCGGTGGTCGGCCTCTGGCGAGAGTAGTGAGCATCGCTTAAAAAGCTGATACTTTTTAAGCTTGTATAATGTTCACGTTATCGTTAACATAGACCATGCGAACTATCGAATTTTTTATTACCGCAAATGGCAAAAAGCCAGTCGATGAATTTTTAGAATCTCTTTCAACAAAAGAGGCAAAAAAGGTTTTTTGGGTTCTTAGGCTGGTTAAGGAATTATCACCTGTACCAACAGAGTATTTCAAGAAATTGCAAAACACAGATGGGATATGGGAAGTTCGGGCGGCACATGGAAACAATGCGTTCCGGTTGCTCGGCTTCTTTGACGATGGAAATTTGGTGATTCTTACAAATGGGTTCGCAAAGAAAACCCAGAAAACCCCGTCTGAAGAAATCGAACTGGCTGAAAAAAGAAAGAAAGACTATCTCAGGAGGAAACAATATGGATGACTTACAACGCGCTATTGCAAAACGGAAACGCCTTGACCCTGAATTTGCTAAGACCTTCGATAAAGGATACGAAGAATTCAAAATCGGAGTGGTGTTGAAAGAAGCGAGAAAAAACGCAGGGCTTACACAGGAAGCTTTGGCCGATAAGCTGAATACTAAGAAATCGGCAATCTCAAGAATTGAAAACCATTCTGAAGATATTAGGCTTTCTACGCTGCATCACTATGCCGAGGCACTGGGGAAAAAAATTCAAGTCTCTATCCTGTAGCCAATGACCGCCGCTTCGCGGCGGTCGGCCTCCGGCGGGGATATTTAAGGCACGAATGATAAACGATGATCGTTTTGTACAGTAAAGGTTATGCTGTGGGGTGTTAGGGATAAGTTGTTGTTGCTGTTGGATCCGTGATGCCATTATCGTGATAGGTGGTTGTTGATGTTCTTGAACCATTGCTGTCGCGATAAGTTGTTGTTGCTGTTGGATCCGTGATGCCATTATTGTGATAGGTGGTTTCTGCTGTTCCGCTTGAACCATTGCTGTCGCGATAAGTTGTTGTTGCTGTTGGATCCGTGATGCCATTATTGTGATAGGTGGTTGTTGCTTCCCCAGCTCTACCCGTGGCATAGAATCCGAAACTAAGTACCGCAATGATTCCTACAATTAATTTCATGGTTTAACTCCACAGGATTTGGGGTTAGGTGATGGATACAGTTACTTCTTGAACGTAATAATAATAATAATTACATAACGGGACAAACGACGGAGAAGTCATCATCGCCCTTTGTGGGGGAAAAAGTTGGAAACGTGTGTTTTAACGTGTCCGGCAAGGATATTTATGCATAAATTATGAAGGCTTGATCGTTTTGTCCAGTATTAGCCTTTTTAGCCTCTAAGAAAATCAGGGGTTTGCGGTGTTCCGGTAGGCAGCAACTGGACAAAAGAATTCATTTCGTCTGGTTATTCCAAATACCCTATGTCTTTTCGAAGTCAGAAGATTTTTCAATATGTGGTTTTATAGTGATAGGAAACGAGGCCGTTCCCTTTTCATCGAACAACGAAGCCAATCCTTTTATAATTGTCTCTTGCGAAACTTTTATATTTTCATGCCCTTGTGGGTTATAAATCTCTTTCATGATTTCTGTCGTATGAAATTTATAACCACAGAACTTAGCCATAGTTTGCAATAAATCAGTCAGTAATGTAGTCCGTTGAGCTACCCACGCATCCGGATGTTGTGACGCTTCATTAACGTTAGAAAGATGCTCGAAGTACATTTTCCACTTATCCACGATGTCACGCAACTTTTTATTATTCCCACTAAACTCTAAGGGAACCATATTCAATGCAGACACATGAACATCTGAAACTAACACACTGTTCGCACGCGTAAGCATTAACTGGCGAAAAATGTCTTTTCTTCTTTTTCTTGTATCCTCAAACTGCTCTAAAATTTTTTGTGATTGAACGGCTATAATTGGGCCAAAGAAAGTCGCCACAATTATTGCTATACTCATATTGTTCTGAGCATTTGCATTTGCATTTCCCTGCTCAGCCGCAAGACGATACCACTTCAACGCTTCAGCATATTTTTGCTCCTTATCGTACGCCATCCCCCGTAATACATACTCTTGAGCAGAAGGTTGGTTCTGTTTTTCAGATACGTTATTGCAGCCAAAAAGCAACAGTGAGCAGAAAACGAACAGGAGACGTTTTTTAATCATCACAAGAAAAAGGTACGAGTTAAAACCGATTCGATCTTGCCAAGCTTTTTTAAGATAACTAAAAAATACAGTGCATGAGTAAAACCTCATGTTTTGAGGTGCTCTTAGACTACAGTTTCCTCGCCTCTCGAAGCAACTTCAGTGTTTCTATATGTTTTTCTAAAACGTGGTGAAGCTGTTCGGAATCAGCCGGCTGGTTCAGGTTTGAGGCATGGGCAATTTGGTTGATGTTGTTTCCGATGCGCCGCATTTCAGCTATGGTACGTTCCAGAATTTGACGATCAACCGGAACACGCTTTTTTGCGCTTGGCGTTACCCTGCCAAGACCACAAGCACGCAAAAAACCGCTTACGCTCATTCCTGTCGTCGCCGCTTTTTCTTGATCTTCGTATACTGTTCCGGCGTGAAAAAGCGTCCTTAAGTTTACCAAAACGGTTTGGGTGCTTTTTTCTCTTCCTTTAAAAGCAATAATTCGTGCTTTCTTGTTATCTGCTTTTCAGCCTTCTAATTGTATGGGATTTTTTGTTTGACCCCTCCCCTGCCCTACCGTCCCCAAAATACTTGGGTTTTGCTCATCGTTGCGCTACATTGTAGCTACAAAAGGAAGGTATTGATATGATTGAAAATTCAGTGGTCAGGGCAAGGATTGACGCCGCAACGAAGGCCGAGGCTTCCGCTATACTGGCTTCCATAGGGCTTTCCGTGTCCGATGCCGTAAGGCTTATGTTGAAACGGGTTGTTGCTGAAAAGGCATTGCCTTTTGAGCTGCTTATCCCCAATGCAGAAACGATTGAGGCTATTAAAGCCGCCCGCAGTGGAGAAGTCACTACAGCCGCTTCTTTGGATGGATTGTTTCAGGGCCTAAATGCGGATGATTAGCCGTTATCCCCTGTCATGGTGCATTCGTTGATCGACATAAGAACGCAACACGGCGTTGATCTTTGTCTGATAGCCCTTCCCCTGATTGCGGAAAAATTCTAGCACCTCATAATCAACGCGCATGTTGAGAACGGCCTTGGGCTGCGGTAATTCTACCGAGGCTTTAGACCAATCAACCACCATGCCCGCTTCGTCGGGATCGGCAGCAATAGCCGCTTCAATTTCCGCATCCGTCATAGCGGAGGCTTGCGCCCAGTTGCTTTTGCTCTCGCCGCGTTCCTGCATTGCACGTAATTCCTTATCCGTGTGCTTGACGATACGCTCTTTCCTCGCCATGTCGTGCCCTCCTGAATGATATAATTCTTCTCGTGTTTTCTCGCCATGTCCAAACGACGGTATAAAACTTCCCTTCGATGATGGAGGTCGTGACATGCCGCGCTTCAACGGGATGATCCGATTGAGCGGTGATGGTCTTCCGTCCGTCGAAAAGCAGCCGTGAATCTATAAAATCAAGCTTGTGCTTCTCAAGGTTCAGTAACCGCTTGTCTTCGTCCCATTCAAACATTTTTTATAGTCTACACAATTTGTATATACATTGCAAGGGAAAGCCATTGGTTGGCAGCGTTTTCTTTTCCCTATTGTCCTGCAACATAGCAAATCGGCGAATAAGTAACAGGGACGAATCCCCCGAAGACGGCAGAGCGGGTTCGCATAGCGCGTTGGGGTTATGATGCTATGATCGGTTTACAGCGTTCCCGTGAATAACAAGAAAAGCCCCTTCTCACGAAGGGGCTTTCATTTATCTATAGAATATTGATGACAGTTTTTATCATAAAATCATCATCGTATGCATCACCAGCCACCAATATCCTTTGCTCTTCTAACCCTTACTTCCCTGCTCCCTATTAATTACTACGCAGCTCCTTTTCGGTTTCTTTAAAAAAATCTTTCAGGGGCATTAAATCATTCTTCCGGTTCAGGCGTGTTGTCCCCTGCCCTGAAAAGATATAATTCGTTCTTTCTCTAAATCTTCTTTTCTGTCTTTCTCCCATTCTTTCTATCGGTCTTGGTGCGGTTCAAGCGTAACAGGGACGAATCCGCCGAAGGCGGCAGAGCGGGTGCTATTCGCTTTGCTCACCGAGCCTGAAGGAGTCTCGGCCTTGCGGTAACGCCCCCTTTCGCAAGCCTAAGGGGTTTCACCCCTCGCGCACGCAAGGGTAAAGGCTTCGCCCGATTGGGGGGTGTCCCCAACCTTCCGCGCCTTCGGCTTGTGCAGGTTGGGTGATCCCCCTCCCCCCAATCGCCCTTGCGCTTGCTACCCCCAGTCTCGCCGACAGCAAGGTTGCATCACATCGATGCAACCAAAACTGAAAGGAAGAAACCATGACTACACATAAAGCCGTTAAGTCTTTCCCTCTGGGTCAGATTGTCGCCACGCAGGGCGTTCTTGCAAGCGTTCCTAATCCGCACATGATAGAATGTCTTACCCGTCACTCTCGCGGAGATTGGGGGAATGTTTGCAGAGAGGATGCCGCTTCAAATAACAGGGCACTTATCGAAGGTTCCCGCTTGTTGTCCGCTTATGCCATTGACCCCACGAAACCAGCCAAGGGTTACGGGGAAAATTGCTTCTGGATTATTACCGAGCATGACCGGAGCGTGACCACGTTCCTCTTGCCGAGCGAGTATTAAGCCAAGGAAAGCGCCCAAGCGTTTAGCCTGGGCGCTTTTTCTTTTTTGGTAAAAACTTAGTTTGTTTATTAGTTTCTTTCTTTATTTCTTTCTTTATATCTTTCTACCAAAATCAAACAAAACCGCCATGCGTCCCGTCGAATTCACACACGAAGAGATCATTAAAGCTGGTCAGGAACTGCAAACCGTCGGGCGTAACATCACAGGCTTTGCCTTGCGCCAGAAAGTAGGCGGCGGCACCCCTGCCCGCCTCAAGCAAGTTTGGGATGAATACCTTCAAAGCCAAGTAGAAACCAAGGTCGAGCCTGTCGCAGAACTCCCCCTTGAAGTGGCAGAAGCAATGGCCTCTGTAAACAAAGCGCTTGCGGAGCGCCTGACGGCGCTTGCCGTTGAGGTGAACGATAAGGCAGTGAAAGCGGCAGAACGTCGCGTTGCCGACGTTCTCCGCAGTGCAAGCGAACATCGAGAAGAGGCCGAGCGCGAATTAGCCGATGCATCGCAGACCGTGGAGGATTTAGAAACCAAGCTGGACGAAGCCAAGGCGACCGCCGAAGGGCTGGAATCCCGCCTTGCCGAAATCCAAACCGACCACCAGACCCAAGCCGTCAAATTGGCGCAAGTGTCCGAACGTCTGGCGCTGATCGAGGAAGAGCGAAACCGTTACGAGCAGCAGACCGAGCAAATGAGAAACGAACGCGATACAAGCCGAGAGGATGCAGCCAAGTTGCGCGGGACTGTTGAGGCATTACAAGCCCAAGTCAAGGAACTCATGCAAGCCCTTGGGGGGCGTCAGGCCGAGAAAGGTTGAAAGCCAACGCCCGCCGGAGAGGGTGAGATATGCCCCTAGGCGCAGAAAAAGAATCGTGCTTTTTTGTTTTCTATCCTGTATCTTTCCTAACAAGAAAGACAGAAAGCGGAATATCTGCTAATAACGAAAGCAAGAAAGAGCGAAAGAACGAAATATGAAAACCATTGTTCTTGCAAGCCAAAAAGGCGGGGCAGGGAAGACAACCATCGCCGCCCACCTTGCCGTTGCCGCTGAACTGGCGGGCGATAGCCCTTGTGTCATGATCGACACCGACCCGCAGGAATCGCTGGTTGCTTGGTGGAATTGCCGCCAGAGCGAAACCCCAGCCTTTGCGCCCTCGACCCTTAAAGAACTATCCGAAAAGTTGGAAGCACTCGACAAGGCGGGTTTTGCCTATGCCTTTATTGACACCCCGCCAGCCATTACCGAATCCATCCGCGCCGTTGTCGCTTTAGCCGACTTCGTTCTTATTCCGACACGCCCCAGCCCTCACGATCTTCGCGCCGTAGGCCAGACGGTAGAACTTGCCGCCGGAGCGAACAGACCGTTTGCCTTTGTTGTTACCCAAGCAAAGCCAAATAGCCGCTTGACCGTTCAGGCTATGGCGTCACTTTCAGAACATGGCGTTGTCGCCCCGTCTATTATTCACGACCGCGTAGACTTCGCTTCCTCGATGATCGACGGACGCACCGTTCTTGAAATCGACCCGAAAGGGCGGAGCGCCGCCGAAGCCGTTGCGCTTTGGGCTTTCGTGAAAACACGAATTAAAGAAAACAATAAAAAACGATAAGAAGAAGGGAAGAAACCATGAATAAGAAAGCCGCCACTTTATCATCCTCTTTGGTTGCCATCAAAGGCAAGGCAGCAGCGCCAGCCGATGCCAAAGGCAGACACCATGAGCCGTCAGTCTTATCGGCCTCATCATCGCCGTTGAATTTCAAGGTTGATGCAGACTTTCGCCGCCGCTTCCGGCAACATGCCGCCAACAAGGATCTGAAATTGAATGAACTCTTGCGCGAAGCCTTGGAAGCGTGGGAAGAAAAACACGGGCTGAGATAGCCGCCAAAAGGATGAGCGATTGAAAGACCTCACACCCATAAACCGCCGCATCATCGAAGCCGCTGCCGACATCCAAATGGATGAGGCCGCCGAGATCGAATATCAGCATGGCATTTTGTGTCAGGTTGGCTTGCCACGCAAAAAGACCGAAGGCCGCGTTTTTGAGCGTAACTTTAAAAACGCATCCATTCGGGTGAAAGCAGGGGAGTTATGGGACGGCGGCAAATGGGTTGAGCAACCGATCCCGTATGGCCCGAAACCCCGCCTTGCCCTCATCCATATCAACGGAGAAGCCATACGGACACAAAACCCACAAATCGAAATCGGGCGCAGTTGTGCCGACTTCCTTCGACGGATAGGGCTACCCGATCAGGACGGGAGAACCTACGGACTTTTTAAAAAGCAGATGATGGCGCTTGCCGCCACCGAGTTAAGCCTTGGTTTTACGACGCACAACGAGGCCGTTACGATTAACGCCAGACCCATCAAAGAATTCAGGGCATGGATAAGCAACAACGACCATCAAACGAGTTTATGGCCTGGGGAATTGACCCTATCCAGAGATTATTTTGACAGCCTGTTAGCCCATGCCGTCCCGCTCGATCCTCGCGCAATCGGCGCTCTTTCCCATTCCGCCCTTGCCCTTGACGTTTACGCCTTCTTTGCTCGACGGTTGCACGAACTGGAAAAGGCCGTAAGGGTGCCCTTCGTTTCGTTCAAGGAACAATTCGGGCAGGAATACGCGAACGATAAAGACTTCAAAAAAGAATTTTTATCGACCATGAAACAGGTTTTGGCGGTCTATCCAGATGCTAAAATCAAACAAGTAACTGGCGGACTCTTGCTTAGTCCCTCCCATCCCCCGATTAAAACAGCCACCAAGGGCCGCAGGATCGCCACAGAAGAGCCTAAACCAATTTCCGCTACCCCTACGGCGGCCAGCCTCACAGAACGCACCACGGAGCAATTTAGAGGGATTTGCCCCCGACTGGATATTTACGCCTGTCAAAGCGACTTTGACGCTTGGCTGACAGGCAAGGAACAGCCCAAGAATTACCAAACGGCATTTCTCGGCTTTGCCAAAAAATGGGGAATGGGGAAAAAGTAAGGGAAAAGCGAAGTTATCCACGTGACATCGCCCCCCCTAGTATGTGATATCGCCCCCCCTTTCGGGCGGTTTCTATGTGATATCGCCCCCCCCCTAATCCATATATCTATTTCCATATAGAAGAATCCATATAGCTGATGGAGGGTGAGGTGTGGATAACTTGTTGAAAAAACAGAGATTTCAAAAAAATCGAAAGAAGATAAGGGCAATATGTAATGGTCAGGGTGACAAAAGAAGCTTGAAAAACAATGTTTGAATGAGCCTTGCTTTGGAATAAGCAGGCAATAGGGAAGAGAATGGATTGATTTTCTTTTTCCTATTGCCCGCGCTTTTCTATCCGCCGAGGCGATTTTTTAACATTTC
>Ga0208111_1000283_pt1 | contig 14180 bp, 10 predicted proteins | sample CryBogCBH08Aug08_FD_184605 | JGI IMG/M metagenome (GOLD analysis project Ga0208111, IMG submission 184605) | Freshwater microbial communities from Crystal Bog, Wisconsin, USA - CBH08Aug08 (SPAdes) (version 2) | ecosystem: Environmental > Aquatic > Freshwater > Lake | place: Crystal Bog... | reverse complement strand
ATTTGAAATATAAACACCAATACCATTTTGATTGATGATCGTATAAAGACCTGCAATAATTGATTTATTACCAGAAGCTTTAGAACCATCAATTCTTAAACCAATACCATTAGTTGTTAATGAAGTGCAATTAAGAATATAAGGACTTCTTGAAATGTTTCCTGCCCCGGAGGAAGGAAAAGCAAATGCAGCAGCTGGAGATACATAGTTTTTAACAGTTAATTCTCTTATATAAGTTCCGTTATTCAACCAAAACATATCCGCTGTAGTATTACTTGGAAGAACGTTAACACCTCTTAACGAATTACCAACAACAGCAACGTTAGCCGGAACTGTTAATGGATTGTTTTCAGTATAGTCTCCGTTTTCTACGTAAACAGTTGTGCCACTTGTCGCTACTGCTAAGGCTGCTCCGATAGTAAGAAAAGGTCTGTTTTTAGTTCCTGCGTTTGAATCCGAACCACCTTTTGAAACGAACAATTCGTTTGTTGAAGGTAATGTTTCCCAATTTATGGCAGTACCATTAGATACAAGTATTTGACCAGCTGTTCCGAGAGAACCTCCAGCCTTCAATGCGTAAGTAGTTAATGTATTGGAAACGTTTTGATTTGTATTATTTGCGCCGATTTCAATTAAAGCAGTGCCATTGGAGGAATAAAGAATTCCGTCCGTCATGTTCAAGCCGAGCTCGCCAGCGTTTATATATTGACTGTTCGCAGAGCTTGTAGTATTAGGTTGGCGTCCGGCAACTGCTGTGCGTCTTACTTGAAACGTATTGTTGGCCAATATTGGCTCCTATCATTCAATCGCTATGTAGCGAAAATTAAAAAGTTGCAGAAGTATCTACTTCTTTTTTGTTTTTCTTATTTAGTTTTTCTAAATCCGATCTCAACTTCTGGATTTCTGTTTCCAAAAGTTGATTTCTTTTAACAGCAATTTCTAGCTGAGTAGAAAGGAGGACTTCTGATTTAACTTGGTCCCCCAATTTCTTTGCCATGTTTTCAATATAAGCATTTAAAAACTCTTGTTCATTCATTATATAAACCTTTTAAAAAATTATATATCCCAACCCATCAAGTGAAGTGGAGCAAAAGTTCCTCCATCAAGAACACCATACGCAGGTAGGTTGTTAGTAATCTGTAACACCTGACCGTTAGCTGCAGCTCCAGGAACTGATAATTTTGATAGAGCAGTAGTACTTGAAGCGTATAATAAGTCACCAGTAGTATATGATGATTGGCCAGTACCACCGTAAGTTGCTGCTAAAGCAGTAGAAAGAGTTAAGCTGTTAGCAATAAGAGCAGCTGATACTGTTGAATTAGCAGTAATATTAACAACAGTAGAGTTAGCAACAAATGCACCACCAGTTCCATATGGTACCAAGTATGCTTGTAACGTACCAGTTATTGAATTAGATGAAACATCAACAGTTGTTGCTGTGTTTGGATTAGTATTTGAACCAAATAGCCAGAAATATGGATTACTGTTAGAAGATTTAGCTGCCTGACGAACTAAACCTGAATACCAAATAGAAGTAGAATTACCAGCTGGAGCATACCAACCAGTATCAACTGTGTCAGTAGTGGTATTATTATCAGCAAGTTCAATGATATTATCATTAACTTGTAATGTTGCAACATTAATAGAAGTTACCGAACCAGAAACGATAAGATTACCAGATACTGTGGCGTTTCTAATTGTTAGATCTGTCGATGTACCACTGATAGAAGCTCCACCAAGAGTAACATTGGAAGAAATGTAAGTGTTTGTTCCAGAAATTACAACGTTAGCGCCAGATATTGTTGTATTAGCGCCAGTAAATGTTAATGTTGTTGAATTTGCAATGAAATTACTACCAACTGTATACGAAGTAGTATTAACACCAACTGTAGAATAAACACCTAAAGAATTTGCTGTTAACACACCACCAGATAAACTGGTGTTACCAGTTGATGTAATACCACTAGAGTTAGCAATAAAGTATGTTGCAATGTTAGCTGAAGTTGTTGCGTATAAAGTAGCAGTATTAACTTGACCTGATACGTTAACATATGCACCAGTTACGTTTGCAGCAATTGTTGTTGTTGAAATATAATTGGAGTTGACAGTGGTCGTTCCAAGAGTGTTAGCAATTACTAACTGAGGAGCGGCTGTTACTGATGAGTTACCAGATTGGATAACACCAGAATTAGCAAAAGAAACTGTCGGAGAAGTAGTAGTGTTACCAATCCAAGCCAGAGCAGTAGCATTAATTTGTAGATTGGCGAACCAAGTATTAGTGTTTGTCCAAGCGTATTGGTAAGCAGTATTAACGAAACCGCTACCGCCAGAATATGGGTTAGCCCAATAAGCGTTAGTAGATGCACCACCAGAAACAAGAACATATCCTGCAGTGCCAGTATTACCAGCGCCATTAGCGCCAAGAAGTGTAATATTTAAAGTATTAGAAAAGTTTTCAACGTTTGTAAATGTATAGGAATATGCTGTATTAACAAAACCAGCACCACCGCCAAAAGGATTAGCCCAATAAACATTGGAAGAAGAACCACCTGATGTTAGAACATAAGTGGCAGTGCCAGTATTACCAGCACCGTTAGCTTCTATAAAGTTTACTTGAACGTTAGCAGCATAAACCTTGTTAATGCCAGAAGTTGAGTTAGCAACAAGAGCTTGGTTAGCTGTTAATGTACCTGGGTTTCTTACGCCAGCAATAGGAACAACTGTAGCGCCATCTGTGGAACCAATATAAAGAACACCAGTACCACCAACAGCGTTAGAATATGCTAATTCGCCTGGATTTAGCGTCGAAGGCGCAGCTGTACTAGGACTTCTCTTAATTTGTATTGTATTATTGGCCATTTTAGATGGTTCTCCTGTTGATTTTTAATTATTTATTCTTAGGCCATTTTAACCTTCCAATATACCATCCACTAGGAACTTCATTTTCAAAAAATTGTTTTGATATAATTCCGTTATTATACCATTTTTTAATACTCCTATATAAATTTTTATAGGAGTATTTAGTAAAAACGAGTGCGCTAGAAAGTCCCACCATCAAGAACCCCATCAATTTCCATAAAATCAATATGTTTAACAATATAAGTGTTTGTTGGTTGATCATAAACCAAGGTTGCGCCATCAGTTCTTTGCATTATATTTACGTCTGTTAGCTGATCTATAGTCGTAGTTCCAACAGCGCCAGAGATAATAGTTGGAACGTTTTTAATAGTAACAGGAACAGAAGTATCAATAACGCCTGCAGTTGCATTCGTAGAAACGTTGATAAATCTTTTTTTTGTTACTATTACGTTTACCATATTACGTCAATGGTGAGCTATTAGGAAATATATTTGTGTTTGGTGCAGAATATAAAACAGCTGTTACTGATGGAGTTACAGTTATCATACCTTCAACGACTCTTGAAACCGCATTAGAACTCATGTCAGTAACATCTACGTCATAAACATATCTACCTGGAATTAAATTTGCTGTTATGTTTGAATCTAATTCTAAAGTAATTGTTCCTGCAGCAACATTAATAGATGCATTAAAAGGAGTGGATGTTGATGATGTATACCATTTTTTCATCATAGAATTTGCAGTAAAATTGTGTAAATTCAACGGATCTCCATTATCATCCGTTAAATTTAAAGTAGTCGAAAACGTAGTCCCTTGATCTATAACTAAATTTGCTTTGACTGCCATTAGAATGATAACCTATAGTATTTTACTGTTGTGTTTGTGGAAGTTGGTGCATAATTAAAAATAACATGAGTTGCGTTAGTAGAAGTAGCAAATGAACCCACAACGTTGTTAGTAATAAGAATAGCATACTCGGTGGAATAAGAAGTTCCAAAATCATGAGTGACTAAAGTTTTAGAAGAATAATAATTATTTGCTGTATTATCTGTTACTTTGACAATATATTCAGCCGAGGAAAAATTATTAAATGGTACATAATCAATAATAACGTTACTTCCAACCATAAGACTATTTGTTGTATATGAACCTGTGACAGAACCTTGTAATGTATAGGTTCCTTGAGAATTAGAAACTTGAAAACTATTCGCGGTAAAAGTTCCAGTGATAGTTGCATTACCAGAAGTGTTTGTAGTTGCACCGTTAGCATCAGTTGTGATTACAGCAGTAGACATGTAATTGGCGAGCTCGTTGGTACGATTACGCCAATAATCGAAAGTATTAGTAACATTTGTATTTTGTACAGAAATTGTCATTTATTATTTTCTCTTAGTAATGCTTGCAACATATCTTTTATATCAGTTAAATCTTGTTCTAAACGATTAAGACGATCAGAATCTTTATTTCTTTCTTCCATAAACTTTTTTTGTTTTCTGTATGCTTCTAATTTAGCATTGTCAACGCTGATAATTGCACCAGATTCTGTGTCTTTCACTAAACCCTCAACGTTTGTTTTAACTAACATATATAAACTCCTGATATTTATTATAACTGCAGGGCCATAGCACGAAGATTATCGATAAGAGGAACCTTCGTGGAGTCATTTGATTGAAGAATTACTTTTATTTGAAATTGTTTAAATGTTGAGAAAAGACCGCCGGAAGAAGATTTGTAAGTCAACCCTGCATTTTGTCTTATGGAAGCTGTTGCCCCAGATGCTGCCGTAGTCCATGGAGTTCCAACAGTCAAATATGTATCATTAGCAACCGAAACAACCTGTTGTGAATCATTTGCAGTACTGATAATAGATCCTGGAGTAAAATATTGAGTGAAGCTTGTGCCAGAACCAATGATGCTGTTGTTAGTTGTAGAAGTAGTAACAGTTCCTGGAACTTGAACATAATTATTTGCAGAAGACCAAGCAGAAGTTGGCGGAGGAACTACGTAATAAGCCTCATTTGTGTGATTACTATTAAATGGGCCATCAAGAATCATAGAAGTATTACTAGTAACACTAATTACTTTTCTTGAAACTTCACCAACAAAATTATTGACAGCAAAATTAATATACCAACCTGGAAATACTTCGTAACCAAATAATGTAGATGTGCCAGTTATCGTATTGCTACTTGTTGTTGATGTTACAGTTCCTGTTGTTGGAATTAATGGATAACCATAAGGAACACTATAAGAAAATTCTTTAAAATCATTTGGGTTACTTGGATCGCAATATAAACTAGGAGAAGTGTTTCTCATAGGAGTCCAAGTTTTATTTGACATAGATTCAGGATCTTGGCCATTTAAGAATTTAACCCAGACTTGAACGTCAGTTCCTGGTGGTCTATAAGCGGAAACAATAATATTCAAATCTTCTGAGTCTTGATTTTGAGCAAGGGTAACAACTCTTGAAATGTATTTTGTTCTTGCCGAACCAGTGTTATAAAATTCTTCATATATCGAATTAAGAGGATCTACGAAATTTCTAATTGTGAAAAGATTTGCTTTGACAAGATCTATAACAGGAGAAACTAAAAACGAATCAGATAGAAAATTAACATGTACCGATGCAGATTTGTTTCCTGAAAGAAGAGATTGTTCTTGAGAATAACTTAAAACTCTTCTTTCGTAATCATAAAAAGAAGTTTCAGTTCCCATTGTGATAGGAATCGCCGACGAATCAGCAACAAACGTATTCGAAGTTCCAGTAAAATCATAAGAAAGTTTTGTTCCGGAAGGTTCGATATGAGCAAATTGAGGAGCAACTGCATCTACTATTGGATTATAAAGAAGATAAACATTTGCTCCTGCTATATAAGTTGTTGAATTTGGAGTTTGACCTGAAGCTGTTAATCTATGAACTTGGACATAACCATTATTTGAGAAACCTCCGTTACTTTGATTTACATAAATAACGTTTTTTTCTCCGTCATAATGATCAACAATTCCGTATACTGCAGTTTGTGCAGTGGATAATGTGCTATTTGTTGATTGGTAAACATAATCTCCACTAAAAATTGATGTTGAAGTGTTTTGATATTGAAGGTTTTGAATTGCTATAAATTCTTGATCTTGATTTTCAAGATAAGCATCTCCGGTCAAAGAAGTAAAATTAGCAATATTCAAATTGAATTTCACATATTCTGTCTGTAAAGCTGTCCATTCTTTAGTGGTGGAACCATAAAAAGCAGTGCCGAGTGCTGGTTGCGAAGTAACCTGAGAGCCAGACAATACGTCAACGTTACCTAAATTAGCAGTCCAAACATGATAATCCGGATCACCGCCATCTGGTTTTACAACAAATGCATAAACAGCGTTTGAAGAAAGATATACTGGTGAAGGAAATTTAAAATTAGTTGCAACAGAAGCTGCTGTTGGGTCTACATTAATACTACTAACATCTAAATGCACGCTGGAATATGGGACAATTTTAGTTCCATCTGGATATCCATTATTTGTTTCGCAGATATAAACCGAACAACCGTGATTTAAACTTGTATCAGGTTTCTGTTGAAAATATAAATCCAAAGAAGTAGCAAAAATACCAGGTTCTTTGTTAGGGGTATTAATAGTCAACGCCTGAGCTAATGGTTCATACCAAGAATAATTCAAATTAACAGTATCAGGTACAACTGTGTAAGTATTAACTACAGTATTAGTTGTATAAAGATAAGTATTTGTTGTTACTGTATTGGTAACAGGAGTAAAACTCATTTGTGGATTAATGGTAGTAAGAGTCAACGCCTGTTTAGTTACTGAAATATATTGTTCAGCTGTCAAAGTAGAAGAAGCTACAGTAGTCATAGCATCAATACCACGAACGAGATCTGAAGTATCTGTTAATTCAAAAACCCTGTCTCCGCTTTTAAAAACCCCACCAGGAATGAAAAAACAACCATATATTTGACCACGACTATCGGTAACTAAAGGAGTTCCAATTGCATTATCCTGGTCTATATTATTACCAAGTCCATCATTAGTCCCAACTAAAGTGGCAGTGGTACAATATTGATCCACTAATTGCCCATCGAAGAAAGCATGAACTCTAGTGTTTGGTCTCAAATTTACGGCAGAAAATTTTACTACAGTACTTTGAATGTAAGGATTAGTTGAAATATCAGTTACGAAATTTCCAACAGTGCTCGTGGAAGATTGAGGGGTAACAGATAATTGCGTTCCCTGATTCGTTTGTGTAGTTACTAACGAACTAGTAGTTGTCGCTGTATTTGTAGCTATGACTGCCAAGGTTTTCTCCTAATTTCAAAAATATTTATAATACTTATATAATATTAAGTAAATGAATTTGTGCCTGAGTTCCAAGTATAACCACGAGTATCAATCCAATTTGTTGCAGTAATTGGTTTTTGATACGAATTAGCAATAGTGTTTGTAGTATCTGCCACCACAAATCCTGCAGACAAATCAATACCCAAACCAGCAAAGTGATTATATAAAGTATGAGTGTCTGATTGAAGTTGTTGAGCAGTAGATATTTCGGCATCTAAACTACCACGCCATCCCAATTCTACGTTAGCAGTATATGTGTGAGCTTGGCCGCTAGTAGTTGTATTATAAACTGTGGTATTAGATAGATGTTGATCTGTTATTTGCCAACCACCCCAACTAACTCCCATTGGAGATTGAGCAAAATCTTGCCATGGTTTAGCAAGATCAACTGTCATATTCATAGCCTGACCTTGTGTAACATTTAACTGGCTATGATCCAAAATAGCAGGATAAAGAGTTAAAGTTCCGTTCCAAGAGAAAGCCACATGAGAAGCAGAACGATATTTAGTTGCATAAGGTTGTGAAATAAATTTTGGGCTTTCTGTGTATTTTAATGTTATAAGAGAACCAGTTTTTTGTGTTGTAGTTGATCTTACATCATCAAATTTTAAAAATACAGCTTCTTTCCAGAATTTAGGTCTACCTATTCCTTTTTTAGTATCTATTGCCATGGAATATTCTGGATTAGCAACATCAGCAAGAGTAAAATCACTAAACGGTTCTACGAAAATACCATTTTTAAATCTATCTAATCCATTAGCATCTGTTACAGTCAAATCTTTAGTTTGTTGTTGCAACAAAGATAATTGAGTATAATATTCAAGATTAGTAATTCTATTATCAAGATTACCAATATCTTTCATGGTATATCGTTTATTAGGTAGTATGTTTGCTGTTATTCTGCTGGAAATATCTCTACATTGAGAAAAACATTTAGAATTCATTGTCATAGAATCATTTAACTGATCGGTTGACAATGATGGATAAGCAGGAATATTGATAGTCGAAAGAATTAAAAGATTATCCGGGTATATTGGAGTTTGAGGCGTAGATGAAGAAATACCTTCTTTAATTTTCAAAGTTCCATCTGCATTAATATAAATTAAGTCTATTCTTGGTAAATATACAGTGTAATCAGCTTGGAAATTTTTAGCGTAAGCAGGAACATTTAATCCAGTAGCGGGAACGTTAAACGACAATGAACTAGATGGATTAACGGTCGCAGAAGCAACATCTGTAGCATCAGCCGCAGTTATAGAAGCAACTGGTCTGAAATCTACATAATCTTTTAAATAATATTTTGCACCAATATCACTAACGTATAAAGGAATATCTTTAGTCTGAATGGCATTAGTGTTTGATGTTGTGTTAACATCATCAACTGGATAAGATTCAACAGTAAAGAATCCAACTCCAGGAGTTGTGTTAGGGACAAAATAATCTAAATTAACCAACAAATATGGATTGGTAGAAGTTAAGAATCCACCTTTAGAATGCAAATAACCTAAATCGTAATGAGTATCTTTTTGGCCTGTGTCAAAAGTAAAATTACCAGTTACTTCAGGATTAGTGTTAGAATAAGCAGTTCCTCCTGCATTACCTTGATATACATTGTTAATTTTATGAATATCGCTGAAACCTAAACACCAAGGACCATTAGGATTTTTTGTAGTGTCAATTTTTACCCATCTGTTCTTTTTAATAACTTTCTTAGCAGGAGAAGCAACAGTTCTTAAAACATTATAATCAACATAAACCTGCGTAGAACCGCTTGGCGTAAGATTAGTATGAATGGTAAATGAAGTAGTGTTTGTTACATTTAAATATGAGCTAGTTGAGAAAGTTAATTGTTTTCCGGCCGGAATTCTCTTTGAGTAAGAAACACCACCAGAAATAGTACTAAAAGGTGCATCCACTATCAAAGATGTATTATTGGCCACATAAACAACTGTTCTTGTATCAGTTCCGATAATAATATTATCACCAGAGACAAAATCGCTTGTGAATGTGGTTGAAGACCCAGTAACATTACTTGAAACGGTATTAGAGAAAACAGTTCCCGAAAGTCCAGTAATAGTTACGTTAGCGTAACAATAAGCACTTATTTCAGGAACGAGTCCCATTGTTAAAGTACTTCCAGAACCATAAGGCATTTCATCAACACCTCCAGTGGCAGAAGTAGGAATTGTTACGGTAATAGTTCCATCTGAATTCAAAGTTGTTGATTTTTTAGCTCTATAAGTATATTCTGTATTATTGTTATTGGAAGAATCTCTTAAATATTTAATACCAGGAACGCCGAAAGAAAATAATTGTTGTTTTGTGCCTGTTGACTGTAATCCATTAAAATATAGATCACCAACTCCGTAAATTCCAGCGTTATTAGAATAAACAGACATAATATTACTGATAGATTTTCCGCTATTCATTTGGACATTGAAAACATGTAAATAATAAATGCCATTATTGGCTCCTGGATTACCAGATCCTGCATATGTAAAAGCACGAGCTTTCGCTGTTCCTATTAAATTGCCGGTAGGATTGATACTTGTATAAGCTCTGGTTGTAACTGCAGATTGTGGAGCGTCATAAAGGTATACGGTCGCAGAATTAGCGAAATCAAAAGAACCAGCAACTTCATTCAAAGAAAAATAATTTCCATAATTAAAAGTAATAATTTGTTCTCTATTAACTTGAGTGTCTACGCCACGTCTAACATTTAAATACGCAGTTTTTTCTAATGATACTCTGTTTCCGTAGGAATAACCTAAACCAGTTCCTATTTTAATTAAAACATTATTAGAACTTGCCGGAGCTACGTTTGGATCTGCAGTCGCAGTAATAGAATCTAACACGAAAGGATTTACTACGAAATTACCTGCTTCTTCATAAACTCTTTTTGCAAGGGCTTCTGCGACAACAGATTGGACATCGTTGTTAGATTGTTTCTGAACAAGTCCACCAAAATTATAAGTGGCAATTGGATTGAAGTTTGCTGTATTTGCTGCTGTTGTTGGGTCTAAAGATATTAAAGCTGGTAGTATCTGAAGTCTATCAGCACCAGGAGCATTTTGGTTTGGATATCCTAAAGCATTGTCTAATAATGAACTATCGATATCTGAGTTAATAATATTTTCGTTACCAATGAAACCAACTAAATTGTTACCAGCGTAAGTTCCATAATTATTAACAATTCCGTAAACTGTATTTTGAATTTTAATAAAATTACCATTTAGGAAAACAACACCATCAGCAACTGAAATACCATGAGCATTTCCAATAGAAACTTGATTTGAACTTACGTTAGCAAAAACATTAACTGTTGCAACATTATCAACAGCTGCATTACCTGTTAAAGGAGTGTTGTAAAAATGTAAAACGTCTGTGTTTGAGAAAGTTTTTTCTCCATTAATACCGCTGTTAATATAATTCAAATATACTACGTTGGTATTAGGATATTGAGAAGCAAGACCACTATTTGCAGTAACAACTCTTGCTTGAAGATTAGAAGTTAATGATTTTGCTAATGTGAATTGTAAATTATTGGCATAGAAACCAGCACCATTTGACTGGTAATCGTCTAATCTTACGTATGGGAGGACAGGAATATCTACTATAGTACAACCATAAACAACATCACCGTTTTTAAATGCCCAGTTACCGAATCTTTCAATCTGAGTTTGAAGAATAGATTGAAGCTGAGTTAATTCTCTTGCCTGAACCGGAACAGATGGTTTAAACAAGATTCTATTAAAACTTTTAGAATCGGCATAATCATCGAAATACGGAGATACATTTAGATTTGTTTGAATTGGCATTTATTCTTCCATATTGTTAAATCTGAATTACTATTTTGTAATTTTCTGATTGAGTGTTCGATCGTTGAACATCGGTCAAATTTTGAACATATAATATGTCCAGATTTTTTGGATATATTTGACCAAAAGTATTTATATTAATATTAGCAGATAATGTTCCACTAGAAGAAACTATAGGTTCATTATTAGCGAAATATTTATCCCCAACTAACCCAATTTGAGAACTATTAGAAAACACTACTGTTCCGAGAGCGTTGCTTATTGAACCAGTAACAGAATCTCCTACCGTAAATATCACACCAGTAGGAGTTATATTAGCCACCAAAACTTGAGTAAAATATTGATTAGCGAAACTACTATCTTGCGAAATAGTTGTGACATTAGCAACGTAAGTGTTTGCTACCAAACCATATGGATCTTTGACAATTCCAATTTTATTATATAAACAATAAGTTGGTAAATGATTATTTTCATTATTAGCAAAAGTGAAAGATATACCTATTCCGGCAACTTTTAATTCGGAAAGTGGATCATAACCATGACCTCCATTTGGAGGAACAACAACATAAGCGTTTGCTCTATTTCCTGAATTTGCAGTTGGGTAGCTAGTGTTACTTTGAATAGAAATATTTGCCCAAGTTACACCAATACCTGGATCAATTATGACAATATCAGAAATAGTATTAGCAACTGTATCAATAACGCTATAGGCTACCGGAGGAATTGTAGCATCAGTTTTGAATACAACTTTTGGAGAAATTTTATATTGAGTGACACCAGGAACAATATTATTTAAATTTGCCTGTGCGTCTAGATAAATCCAATTCGTTTGAACAACGCCCGAAGTGTTGGAAACGTATTTCGCCACTCCAAAATATTGAGATGTTGAAGTAGTTGGATCATAAATGTATATTCCATTATTAGTATAAAAATCATTATCTATGGAAGGAGTATTAGTAGAGTTTGAAAAACTTGAATCAATCTGAATTAAAGTTGTGTTAACAACAGAACGAATTATACCATCGTTGTGTGATGAATAACCTTTTCCGCTATTTGTTATAATTACATTATCTATTCCAGAATAATTATAAGCAGCTGCAGATAAAGAAACATTTGCATAAACTGGAACATAATCATTAGTGGAAAATTTTACATAATCAAAAGAATTAATTGTTGTTATATATCTCCAAATATAATTATCACTTGTTTGAAAGGAAGTTGGTTGTATAAGCAATGGTGGTTCTGTTGAAGGAGAACTATTAGCATTATCAATGCATATGTAAATATTATATCCACCACCATAAATACCAGGAGGAACAATAACATAATAATTAGTATTTGCGTATGTGTTAGCGTTTTCTGAAAAGGTATTTGGTGTATTATCGTATCTTGAATAAACAGTGTTAGAAACCCAAGGATTGTTAACAATCATAGGTTTAACATCATTATTTGATATTTTCTTACCAAACAACAACTGCCAAGAAGTTAAAAATTGATTATTATAATTATCCGAAGAATCTGGTTGAACATTACCTAAATTAGGAACAGCTCCAGTTGCTATTCCATAATAGTTATGCGTGTTAGTTGTTAAAGTGTCAATTAAATCGCTAACTATACTAGTTCTGTAATTTGATAAAATTTTTCCCATTTTTTCTCGCTATAATACTTCTTGTTGTATAATATTTCCGCTTTCGTCAGTAATAAGAATTTGTGCTTCTGATGTTACTAAAGTTATTTCTGGGCTAGAAATTAAAGAAAGTTCTTCTTCTAATAAATTATCAAATTCGTCCATCAATTCTCTATCAGATTCGTCTGATAACCCAAATATTGGACTGGTTTCATAAACAATTTCATTAACTTCATATTCTGAAGAAATTTTCTGAAATTTACTAAACAGTTCAGTGCCGGCAATATGAAAAGTATTATACAATACTTCTTTGTATTTATCAAGAGTTACAGGAACGTTAATTTGATATGATAAATCTTGATAATAATGACTATCTTGGATATATTTATCGGAGTTTAAAAATCCTCTAGTCGTAGACCAATGACTTTTTCCTCTACCGTTACCTGTTTTTCTTACTTTACCTTGAACTTCAATAGTTGTATCATATTCAGAAAGAGCAGTACAAGTAATTATTGCTCCAGTTCCTGTATTTGAATATACAGAAACATTTGGAACATCTTCGTACCCAGAACCAGAAGAAGATAAAAATGTATGAGTAACAGTTCCGTTCGAATCAGTTGTGACATATCCATTTGCAATTCTAGAAGTTTGAACAGAAGTGAAAACTAATAAATCATTATTAGTGTAATTTTTTCCTCCTGCAGCTATGCGTAATGTAGAAACTCCACCAGACAAATATAAATTTACTGATTCTCCTTCTACGTAGCCCTTACCAGAATTTATCGCAGTTACTGTTTTGATAATATTATTACCACTAGAAGGATTCGCAGATATTTGAGCGTTCCATGACTGGAAAATATTAGAAACATTGGCATTTTTATGGTAAATATTGTATGCTTCTTGATTTGATAATTGCGATTTTAAAGTTGGATATCCGACAGCGTAAAGAGATGTTGATGTAGAACTATATTTTGGAGGACCATGTAAAATTATAGTTGTATCATTAACTACATTTGCAATTGGTATAACTTCTCTAGTAAAAGAGAATCCTGGATTAGAGGTCAAAGAAATTAAAATTTCAGAAGTAAAAACATTTGTAAAATTAGTTCCAACTCCAGTAACAGTATTAGAAGTATTCGAATAAGAAATAGTTCCAGTTAATGGTTTAGAAAATACAGCAGTATAAACGTTCGTGTAAGCTGGTTGTGTGTAATTATTTCCACCCAAAACATTATTTAAAGAAGATAATGAACCAAAATAATCAGTATTATAATTCAAATCTTGTTGTAAAGTTGAGTTTGTTAGATTAGCAATAGGATTATTGGGGAAATTGAAAGAAGATGAATTTAAAGGTAATTGATAATAATCTATTATAAGATCAGTATTGTATTCGATAGGTGTAGCGTAAGATATATATCCAGTTTGAAAAGAAGCATTAGCTGTTGGCGCATCGCTAAAACTAGAATTAGAAAATGGATAAACAAAAGAAAAAGCATTTAACGAATAACCAAATCCACCATCATTTATACTAA
>Ga0208111_1000275_pt1 | contig 14538 bp, 19 predicted proteins | sample CryBogCBH08Aug08_FD_184605 | JGI IMG/M metagenome (GOLD analysis project Ga0208111, IMG submission 184605) | Freshwater microbial communities from Crystal Bog, Wisconsin, USA - CBH08Aug08 (SPAdes) (version 2) | ecosystem: Environmental > Aquatic > Freshwater > Lake | place: Crystal Bog... | reverse complement strand
CATCGCCAAAATGCGCGGCTTGGATAGCGCTAATACAATCGGTTTTTCAATAATCTTAGCGGCTAAAGGGTGAAACTCAAAGATCGCTTTACAAGTCTGATAACCTACAGGACTGCCCGGCTCTATTGCTTCCGCCTGAAGAAACTCCATCAGCGGGGAAGGTAAGCCTGTATTGGATATGGTTATTTCAGACATAGATTATTCCCTAGAAATATATTTTGCATAATAACACTAGAATCCCATTTTATTCCCACAGCCTACTGCAACTCCGTAGACATAACAATCTAATAAATCATTGGATTTTTTATTAATGTCTGGATCTCCTAGTCTAAATCCCGCCATTTCTGTAATCAAGTGATTTCGAGTTGCACCTTTGAAGGGGACTGTTTTGTAATAGGCGTGTTCGCTAATTTTGACTTTTTCATTGAAATGGTAGCCTGAAATACTCATAGCGCGATCATCTTTTCCAATTTGCACGAACTTAGGTTCAATCTCACGGACGTTCCACCCCCTATTTTGACCTTGTTGCAATAGCACAATGCCTGACCCTTTTCCTTCAATAAAAGTAGAAGTAATGCCATAGATAGCTTTTGTCTGCTTTGCTAATTCTTCTAGCCTTGTGAACACAGATGGAATCCAATGCTCTAACATAGCGGCGTCAATTGACACAATATCCCAATCTAAGACTGTTAACGGCTGATCGCTTTGCGAGTTTAGAGCAAAATACACCACCGCTGTTCCATCGAAGTTTTGACCTGCTTTCATGGCAGAATCAATCACCGCATAGACAGTTTCTACTTGAGTAGGATAAGGAACAGGCAATTCATTTACTAGCAGTTTGTCTACAGCTAACAGGCTGATAGACCGCCAATCAATAAACTCAGCAAGATACTCCTGCCGGAACACAGACTCATGTTGGCGTAATCTTTCAGATTCAATTTCTGCTGGTGGCACATAAGGGTTAGCCAAACTTGGGGCATGAAACTCTTTAAATCCTAAATCGGTTTCATTACACGCCGCCCAAAAGAAATTATCAGGATCAACCCCATTAGGGGTAGAAAAAACCCAAGTAATACCTTGGGTTGTTAGCATTGTTGGCTTAATTGACTTGTACCAAATGTCATTTTTCATTTGGGGGCTTTTGGTAAACGCCGCCTCATCAATAAGCGTTAGGTCATAAGAGCGTCCGCGCCCTGCTAACTCATTATCCAAAATTGTCCAAAAGTCAATCTTGCCACCACCAATTAGCTTGATGGTTGCATCATTACGATTAGCGCTTCTAATCACAGGATCAAGCGTATCCCGTAGAGCATCCCAAATTTCAGCTAATTGCTTATGCTCTGGGGCAAAGATACCTACTTGTTTTCCTGAAATTGCTGTTTTAGCGGCTAACCATGTAGCAAAGATAGATTTACCAAAACGTCTGCCCGCGCGCACTACGTTGAGTCGCGTTTGCCCTTTGTACAGATCAACTTGCCCAGCGTGTAACTTTGGCAATTTGACCCTACGAATATCAGCCATCTACGCCCGGTTTTATGTGAGCTTCCGCATTTTCTACAATGATACGGATTTCATTGGAGCTTTCACCTTCTGGTCTAGCGGGTTTCCAACCATGCAAATGTGTCAAGGCAATATGTTGCGCTTTAGTATCCCCATTTAAGGCGTTAGTCATTAGCGCGCCACTAAGTTCTGCTTGATTTGCGGCTCTGGCAGTTAGCACCATATCTGCCGCTTTTGAATCAAATTGGCATAGGCGATTAAAGTCTATTGGCATAAACCCTGAATAAAGAGCTAAGGCATCACCTGTCAGCCCGCGATAAGCGGCATCGTAGATTTTGTCTAAATCTTCTTGCGTAGCGGTAATTTTATCGGTCTTATGGTCAACTGAATAGAATAATGGGTCTGGTGTAAAACGCGCCATAACTGCTCCCCTATAGTTGATTGATAAACCGATATTAGCATAAGCCTTATAGATTGCAAATAGCTTGTTTGACATAATATGTTAGTGTTTACTAACTTAGTTTTAATTTTTCTAAAATTTTTTTGCGTTTTGCAAAAGAACTTTTTGCGGTGTTCTGAAAGCTAAAAAGTCCGCTGATCGGGTAACTAGATATTAATGACCCCCTTTTTCTTTTTTGATAGGCAAAAAAACCCCTATATAGCATAAGGGCTAGCGGGTTATATCGCCCGCAAGCCCTTCAGCTATAAGCCGCAAGCTATCAGCTAACAGAAAAAAGCGGGCGCGTTGCGTATAACTGGTGTTATGTCAAATAGAAAAGGGCTAGATTGTCACCCGTTAGCCGTTAACTGATAGCTTAATGCTTGCGGCTAAGGGCTGAAAAATTAAAGCATAGCGGGACGCGGGTAGATTTTGCCCTTAGCATTAAGAATTAAGAATTAAGAATTAAGAATTAAGAATTAAGAATTAAGCCCTTATTCATTAGCATTAAGAATTAAGAATTAAGAATTAAGAATTAAGCCCTTATTCATTAGCATTTAGCATTAAGAATTAAGCCCTTATTCATTAGCATTAAGCCCTTATCTTTTATCTTTTTTCCATTGTCATATTGTCCATTGTCACCGGCGGATATATTGAGCGCTACAACTACACGCCAAAATACTACTGTATATCTATACAGTATATAAAAACTTGTCTAAAACATAGTAACTCTACTATGACAATCTTAACCATAAAAGCCGCTTTTAGCTTATCTTATATAGCCCTAAGCCCGCCCGCCATTTTGACAATATCGCAACAATCCCCGCAAAAAAAACGACAATTTGACCATAAAAACTAAGGGTAAACACCTAGAAAATAATTTAGCTTTTATGCAACAAAATGCTTTACAAGTAAAAAGAATCCGGCATATAATTACTTATGCACTCAAAAGCATATGACAATTTAGACAATTAAACGATAAGGGCGGGCAAAATGGAAAAGCAAAAATTGTATAAATCTTACGCCGAAGCGCAAGCCGAAGCCGATAGGATTAACCAAAAAAATGACGTATCAGCGCTTGAAATTATAGGCGCTTGCATTTTGGGCGGCGCAATTAGCGCCCTTGTTTTAACAGTTTATTTTTACGCTAAGGGGTTTTAACATGAAAAAAGTATTTAGTAGCCACAATGAAGCCGCCCATATATGGGCTTCTCAATCGCAAAATGAAGGGCGCGCGGGCAATATCGAATTTGAAGGGCAAACAATCTATAGTTATGGGCGGCATTTTCCCGTTGCGCGTTTCGCGTCGGAATTTGGCGATATAGTTTTATTCACTTCGCGCGGCTTTTCATCATCAACGGGCAAACATAAGGGCATTATCCGCGCCGCTATCCCGCCGCGCTTTCACATTATATATTGCGATGATCCGAGCCGCCCCGCAAGCCACAATCTAGGAATATGGGAAGAAAGCGTTTTAAGAATGCGCGGGGATTTTGCACAATCTACCCGCAAGATTAGCGCGGGCAATATTGCGGCGGCAATTTATCAGCTTACAAGTGAAGCGCTCGCCTATTGCGAAGCGCTTAAAATTGCCGCGCCCGAATGGATAAAAGACAACGACGCCGAAAAAGCCGCCCGCGCTTATGTAAGTGAAGCGGCAAAATTGCGCGATGCTAAGAGAGCGATTAAACAAGCCGAAAACAATAAAATTGCCGCGCTTGAAAGCGCCGATAGGCTCGCTTTATGGTTAACCGGTGAAAATGTAAACACTAACGGCTTTCAATTTAGCAACACGCTATTAAGAATAAAGGGCGAGCAAATAGAAACAACACGCGGCGCGAAAATACCCGTTAGCGATGCGCTCAAAATTTACCCTTTATTAGCGCGCACAAAACGCACCGGCGGCAAAATTGAAGCGGGTTTACACAATATCAATTTGGGCGCGTATCGCTTTAATTCATTCGACGGGGAAAATTTAATTGTGGGCTGTCATTCGATAGCATGGGCGCAAATTGAAAAAATGGCTAAACAATTACACTTAATAGAGAGTTAAAAAATGATTTTAATCAAATGCGAAAAATGCGGGATACGCGCGCCCGCCTATAAGTTTAAAAAACCGGAGATTTTTTATAGTGATTATTTATTTAAGTATCGCGGCGTCGGCTTCGGCTTATGTTCAAAATGTAAAGGGGCTTAAAAATGACAATCTTACAATCCGATTTTTCAAGAATGAATAATGATAGTAATGGTAATCCGCGCTATTGTATCCACTTTCTAGCGCTCAATACACCGGCGGAAAATGCCGATTATTCGGGCGATTTTATCACTAGAAAATATAATTTAGCGCTTGCAAGGGCGCGCAAATTAGGCGGGCGAAAATTTCACAATAAGCAATTTGGCGGCGGGATTATTTTCGGATCTATTTATAACCTTGCGGATTTATGCGAAGCGCTCAATTCTACAATGGCGGGGCTTAAATAAAATGAAAAACAAAAAAATGAAAGAATATTCAATTATCGAAATAGCAATAGAATGCGCGTGGCAAATTGGCGATAGTTTAGAAAATAGCCCGCGCGCTGAAAGCCGGTGGCGCGTTGCGGATATTGTGCAAGATATTATAAAAACCGGGATTATCAAGCCAAAATCCGAAGATATAGATGAAATAATTGCGGCTTATTTAATTGAAAAGGGCGAAAAATGAATATTATCCATTTAACAGAATTAGAAAAAGCCGCGCACAATAGCGGCGATATTAAGCAAGCCGCCATTTTAGGGGCTTTTTTAGAAAGCCGCGAAGCATTAGAAAAACTGACCGAATATGCCGAGCTAATAGCCGACGGCTTACGGCGCGGCGAAAATGAGCGCGAAGCATCAACGCCGCCCGAATTTATGCTAATTCAATTAGAAAATTATGAGCTAAAAGAATTCGAGCAAAAAATTATGATAGCTAAGGGGTTATTAGAATGAAAAATTACGAAATTAAGTTAAAAATTGCGCTAGATGATAACGGCTATATTTTAAAAAATAATTGGATATATGATGCAATAGCCGAGCAATTAGAATTATTTTAAAAATTATCAGTTAAAACGCCCCGCGCTTGCGGGGTTTTTTGGCGGGTAATTTTGCCCGATTTTGGAGGGTTTTAAAATGAACGGATATAAAGCGTTTTATAAAGGGCGTGAGCTTGAAATTTACGCGGCTACATCATACGCCGCGCAACAATTGGCGGCGGCTCAATTCAAGGCTAAAAAGGCTTATGAGGTCACAGTGGTTTTATGCGAAAAAGCCGGGGCGCAAGTGACGCATAACGGCGCTATTTTGGCGGGGGCTTAAACAATGGTAAAGCTATATGACGGGCGCGAATATTACACGCTCAACGAAGCGGGCGAGATTACGCGGCAATGCCTAAATAATCAGTTTTCCGGGCAATGGAAGCTCTTAGCAATGGCAAGATTTAATAATTTTGGCTCCATTGTAGAGCGCGTACCCTTCCCGCAATGCTTAGATATAACAGAATGGCATTATAAAAACGGGCGGGCTAAATGGTATCCCGTCGATTTTGACCACGGGACGCGCCGTATTTGGGGGCGCGGTGCTAAGATAATTAAATGACTAACGCCGCCTTATAGGGCGGCTTTTTTCTTTTCTATTAGCCCTAGCTAGTAGCTCTAAGCTATTAGTAAGCGGCTAAAAAGCGGGCTATTGTCGCAAGTATTGAGCGCTCTAAAGGGGCGCGGATTATTTGCGAGAATATCGCCCGCGCTATTTAGTGCCGTATTTTGCGGGCGCTCTATTGGCGCGGCTTAATGCCGCCCTAATATTGCGCCCTTTTCTATTGGCAAACCCGCGCCGGGGCTATTCTAGCGCCCGCGCAAATGCGCCCGCGCTCGCTTATTAAAAAATTGCGTATAAATAGCATTAGAAAAATGCCGTAAGCCCTTGATTTATAAAGGTTTTCCGAATGAAAAAAGTATTATGTAAAACAAGAAAAACGGCTAAATGAGAACGATTCTCAGTTAAATTCGTGTTTTTGACTTAAAAAATGTTTCACATGAAACAAAAAGGCGGGGCTACTCGCTACGTCTGCCTTTGCATTTCAGCTAACTGGTCAGCATCCGCTTTTGCCCCTAAGAGGAATATTATTTTGGGGTATGCCCGCCACCCTGTTTGCCGTTTTCTCTGGCGGCGCGTACTTTAGCTTCTGAGTTAGATTTACCGCCTTTTGATCCCATTGCTTTACCAGCCGAAGATAAGTTGGTGTATTTAATTGCGCCTGAATCGTTTTTGATTGGTTTGTTCATATTTAACTCCATAAAATATTCAGCCCAAGCGTTTGGAGGTGTATTCTAGCCCAAGCGTTTCGGTCTACCACCTAGTTTACCATTGAGTTTACTGCTGATGCGCTTTGCTTCTGATGTAGATTTACCGCCCATTTTACCCCGCGCAATTTGATTTGGCACTTGTTTAATTCGTTCTTCTGCTGTCCATTTAAAGCCTGTGCGCCCCGCACCACCTTTAGTTAAATTGATGATAGGGTGTTTCATATCTCTAAAACAAGCTATTAGCAGTTGCTCATGGCTTTCAGCTTCTTCTTTAGTATTCCAATTAGCTACAGCTTCAGCAAACCACTCTTTATTTTCGATAGCGGCGTACCAATGAGGTTGGTGGAGGCGTTGTTTGCTAGTCATGCGTGATTTATTTTTGCTCATACCGACATAAAACACTTGCCCCGTATCTTGATAACGATGGATATAGGTATAAAACATCATGCGCTCCGCTTCATGTCTAACACCACAGCCTTTGGCTCAGGTGGTAGCTCAATCATACGCCGTAATTCAGATTTACTAAAGCTACGCACCGCATCTGGTGAAGCAAACACCCGCTTCTTATTGCTAGTATCTGCCGCGCCCAGCCTACCGCAATCAATCCAACCTGCTTCTTTAAGCGCATGAAGCAAAGCGCTTTGGGGTACTTTATTACGCCCCATGCCCATCAAATCAGCAATACGATCACAGATAGGATGCAAGGGGCTACCAATCGCACCGCGCGCAAAGTCACCTGTACGAGATTTAATCATTTCAACAATGGTGGACTCTAGGCTACTCATGCCTGACTCTAAAAGATTCATCTTAAATTCAGTCATTTCGGGGGCAGAGCCGGGGTTGAATTTAGATACATCACGGGCGTAAAGCCAACTAGCAATATGTTCAAAGTTCCCTGCCCTATACCAGTTGTATAGCTCAAGACCTGAGCCTACCCTAATCTTTTCCATCGCTTGCGCTTCAGAACTAATGCAGAACCAGCGCCGATCTTGGGAAGATAAAGAGATAGGAATCTGCTCATTGGAAAAAGCCAATACGAATAGCCTGTTAGCCATTTTGTATGGATCTTTGCCTTTACGATTAATGTCCAGCATATCTGGCGGGGCGGCAATGATAGGCTTTAGCTTGTTAGCTAATGCTCTACGGGTAGCTGAATCTGGTTCTTTTAATTCATTGAGAATCAATATCTCTGACTCTAAATGGTAAGTGAACTGGGACTGAAGTTTATCACTATCAACTACGCAAAGATTCTTGGAATCTGCACCACAGACTGACCATACAAAAGGCATCCACATTAAATCCTTGCCGCAACCCTCATCGCCAACGTGCAGAACGGCATGATTGATCTTAATCTTTGGGTTTTGGAGTTTGAACGCCATAATATCCCAAAGGTGATCGAGTTCCTTTTGGTTTGGTACAAGCGTATGGCAATGGTTAAGCCAAAGGCTAATATTGCCACCCTTTGAACGGATAACAGGGCGAGCATTAACCCACCGATTACCATGCAATTCACCCATGCTAGACACTAAGGCGCTATCACCGGCGGCGTAGGTTAAACCTCTCAAAGCAACAGCATTGTGAGCTACGCGATTCTCATCATAGCAATTAGCCGCTTCAAGCTTGCGCCCATTATGGATAGACTTGCAAGAGATATGGCGATAAAGCGCATTGAAAGTGCCACGGGAAATATCGTTACGCGCAAGCAAATCGAAGTAAGAATCATCGGACTGAACATAGGCGAATCTGTCATACCAATCTTCCTTTTCTAGCCTACCCAACTCTTTACGCTCGATCTCGGCAAGCTGATCTTCGGGCGTAACTGTGAATAGATTAAAAGGCTCAATCTTTTTGAGCGCTATTGAAAGCGCGCTAGATAATAGTTCAGACCGCACACCGGGTTCATGTCTAGGCGCGCCGTTATCAGCCGCCCAAGATAGAAATGCTTTAGAACCGAAGTCTTGGCAATGCTCATGCCAACAGCAGTAAGCTCGATTGAGAGGGTGATAGCGCCCCATTGGATTGCCATCGCTATGCTCGGCGGAGTTCGGGCAAACTACCCCATACCAACCAGATTGATTACCTTCTTCAAGAATGAGATTGTTATCGTCAAGCCATTGAAGTATGTCGTCGTCCCCATCATCTATTAAAGAGATAGGGCGAACAAAAGCAGTATCGGCTTGCTCAGGGTTTACCCCTAAAGCTTTACAGATTTGGTCAAGATTAAACTCACGATCCACATGGAACTCTAAAAGTTTTGCTTCAAAGAAATTTTTACCTTCTTTTAAGTTAACAGAACCGGGTACTCTGACATTACGCACCGCATTAGTAGCGCCGCCATCGGTATAGCCCGCCGCGGCAATCGCTTTAATAGCGGCGGTGAATTCACCCTTAGTAGGCTGGTGATCGAAGTCAAAAACATAGCCCCATTGTTGATTACCCGGCGATGTTTCCAGCTTCCAAGTTGGCTCTAATGGTGGCACTTTAGATTTAGTGCCAATATCATCTAACATCAGAAATAAAGTGTGTTCACAATTGGCATTAGAAGCCGACATTTTGCCGTCTTTAAAACGATTGATAATAAAACTGCCAGTATTAACGTAATGAGAACCATTAGGCTTGTAGCGTTCAGGCAACATCGGAATCCAAGTATATTTTGGTGTCCCGTCGCCATGCAAAGCGTGTTCACCATTGGACATGACAGGTTTTTGCTTAACCACCAAAAGAGTTTCACCCTCAGCAGGTAGTTTTGCTAAAAAGTCAATGAATTCGTTTGGTGATATAATTTTTTCAGCCATTATCTTGTCCTCTAGCTTGATTATTGGTTAGAAAGCCTAAACCTTTTTACGAGGGTTTAGGCTTTTGGTTTATTAGTTTACTACTTTTCAGACGTGTTTCCATGAGTGTTTATACCAAACGCCGTGAATTGTATGGACAGATACGCCAAACTGTTTTGCTAGATTAGGAGCGGACATATTCTTTTTTCGTATCTCTATAACTGCATTGCGATTTAATATTCTGCCTTCTTTATTCATTCTACGCTCATCATTTACATTTTCAGCGGGTGTACCATATCTTAAATTTGAATAATGGTTATTGCATTTATTCCCATCCCAATGTAGAACGTGTAACCCAATAGGACATTCACCTAAAAAAGCCCTAGCTACTAAGCGATGTACCCCAATTTGAGGACGCGCTGTTCCGTTTGTTAACGTAACACAGACATAACCATTATTTTTAGTAACTAAAGCCAAATTTTTACCTTTTCGCAAAGCCGTTTTACCGCCTTTTGCGCCGACTTTCATGTCTTTAGATCGAACATCCCCAAATTCGCTTACTTCATATCGATCCCACTCAGGAATAGTTTTCCATTTCATTTGCCGTACCTTTGCATTATTTTTATTTCAACATCTAAGGGCAACTCTTTCCCCCAAACAGGTGCAGCGCACATAATTTCATTTAATCTATTTTTTACTTGCTCCGCATCATTTATGTCACATTCTACCACTATTTCATCGTGACAATGCAATATTACATCTAATTTTTCTTCGTTGCAAAATCGTAAAGAATTACGCAATATGTCATTAGCAACAGCCTGAGTAATATTTTCGCAAGCCAACCCTTTCCAGAGTCTAGCTCTAGCCCATTCAGTATCGAGGGCGGCGGGTTTCCACGCGGCTTTAGCGTAAGTTACCCCCTCCTGATCTAGTCTGGCATAGGGATAGCATAGCACTCTGCCGCTGGGTAAAGCATACCAAAGGTGCAAGCCATCAAATAAATACGTTACGCGCCCAGCACTAAACTCATGCCCTATGTTTCGCATGGCTCTGGTGTACGCCGTTTCTAGTTCTTGCCAATATTGAACAGCCCATTGATTAGCTCTACGCCAAGCATCAACAGTCTTACGAGCATCAGACTCAGGAAGAATAACGCCGTAGTTGCGACCCATAGCCGCAAAAGCCCCAATGCCGCCACCATAGCCGCAAGCAAGAATAGCAACTTTTCCTAGTTGTCTACGATCAGGCGTAACTTCAGCCTCATCGCAACGAAAAATCCCTGCGGCTTCGCGAATGTAAATGTCTTTCCCTGCTCTAAATACATCAAGTACTTCTTCAGCTTGCGGTTTGTTAGATAACCAAGGATTGCAACGGGCTTCAATACCTGCCCAATCTGCTACGACGAGGTATTTACCCTTAGCGGGGATGATCGCCGGACGTAACATTCCTTTAAGTACATCGGTTACGCGTTTACCATGTTGCGGCACAATATCGCTACCTTTTACCATATCTTCACGCACTTGCTCAGGATGTTTGGCGCATTTGCGGGTGAAGTTGTGAACTTGTAGCCCCATGCTAGACGCCCTACCTGTAGCGCTACCACCATTAAACATAAACGCGCCCCTAACTCGCTGATCTTCTTCATCAGCCAAGTTCACCATGCGTTGGAACTTAGCTACTGAGGACGCCCATAAGTCATCAGCACATTGAATTACATCAGCAACATGAGGCGGCACTTGATCGGGATTCTCATCAGCAAAAATAAGTAAAGAGTTACGCACATTCTTATCAATGGAATACTTTTTACGTCCTTCTTTATATGACTCCATTAGCTTTAAAGCTTCATCACCTACTCTGGATTGCACCCACTCGCGCATCTTGGGCGAGCGTACTGAGGTGATCTCACCTTCAGTAATCTCTACTACCAGCTTTTGAACTTCAAGGATTTCTTCTTCGGAATAGAGCATCGCGGCTTGTGCAAGTGGCACATCCACCAATACGCCTCGATCATTAATGCGCTCATTAACCCAATAGTCGAGTTGTTCCTCGCTAGATAGCGGGCGCATCGCCCCGCTAATATTCCGCATAACCCTGACGTCTTGTTCGCAGTATTCGACCATTTCTTTCATAAGTATGAGATCGTCATTGAACTTGCCGTCAGGTTGCGGAATACATAAAGCTCTTACTAATTGTGAACCTCTAAAATCTTTTCGCATAGACGCCCCTGCGAAACGCCCTACATCTTCAAGAGAACCGGGCGCGCAATTAGCTCGCGCTTGCGTTGCGGTGCAATAGAATTGCTCTAAATCAAAATTGATTTGCAATACATACCAAAAGATCAGCCGTTCAAAGGCGGCATTGTGAGCATAGATCATTCCCTTGTGATTGCGTACTGCATCAGGAAAGGGTTGGTCAGGAGTCCACGTTACAACATCAGCATCGCCAAACGCATAAGACATACACAACACTTCGGTTGAACTATCTTGCGCGTAGTTATACACGCCACGCGTTAACAGATTGCAACGGGACTTTGTTTCAAAGTCCACCCAAAGAATGGTCACTTTTTTCCTTGCTGATGCTTTCTACCAGAACCCTTACGAGTATGGCTTAGGCTTTTAGTGTGGTGAATCTTTGCACTCTTAGCCCCAAGGCTAGGAAAGATATTTTCAAGTTTTACGCCAGCGGCTTTAACCAATGCAAGTTTGACTTGACTAATGGCTCTACGATCATCTGGTGATAAGTTTTCTTTACGCATTTTGTTCTCTAGGTTAGGTGGGGTTAGTAAGTCTTTTTAGTCTTTCCACTTCGTGTAATCAAGCTGAATAGTGTCGAACTAACCCCATATTACTTAAACTGCTCTACGACGGCGCGTTGGCGCTACTGCTTCTACTTCGTCAACCATTGGTGGCTCATCAAGCTCCAACTCAGGTGCTTTAGCTTCTTCAGCGTTCATATCTAACCAATCAGTCACAGTAAAGATAGGAGTAAAAATACGACCATAAGATTTATGGGAATAGTGTTCTGATCCCAAGCTCACAATAGCTACAGGCTTAGTAGGGTCTGCATCAATTTGAGTCGCAATCAAAGCACCCAAAGTTTGAACTGCACGTTTACCACCAACAGACGTTGTAGTAAAGCGCGCTTCTAAACCTTCATCTTCACCTGATATACATTTGATAGATAAGCCGACTTGTGTTTCCCAACCGCGTTTAGCTCCGGCTGGGGCTACATCTAGCTCAGGCAAAGGCTGACTAATGTCTACCATTTTTTCACCTAAAGGCTCACCATCACCCCATGCAATAAAACCATGAATAAAGCTGAAAGGATTAACCGCCCATTGCGAGCCATCTTCTACTTCGGTTTGATCTGCGCCAAACACCCAATGACCGGTTTTGTCCATTTTGATAATGACACTACCGACTTCGGCAAGTTTAGGAAGGTTTGATTTAAGCGCATTAGCTAAATCTTTTACTGCTGGGAGTCCTGCTGATTTAAAAGTTGTCAAGTTTGACATGATATTTCCTTAGTTTAGTTTATTAAGGGCGGCGGTAAGTTGCCTCCCGATGTTTAAAACCGCTGGGCGCGGATCATTCTCTGCTACCAACGTACTACCACTACTTACAGCGACTACTAAATCATCTAATACTGCTTTATTACTTTTACCAAGCAATTTTTCTGCTTGTGCTGGTGAAATTAATTCAGGCGGTTTATAAGGCTGTACACCTAGAGTTGTAAGTGCTGTAAGCGCTACACTATCATTTTCCCATTGACGTGTTGCTCTCTTAGCTACTAACTTATAGCCCGGCACATTAACATCAGCTTCAAGCATTTGATGAGCTAACTCGCGTAAATCTTTTACCCATTCTTCTAACATATCTGCCTGAGATAAATAGGTTGCAATCTGCGATGGATTTAAATCTTTTAACGCTAATTGTGTAGCCCGATCTACTGCACCTGTCATTAAAGGGCAAGTAGGCTTGGCGGCACACCAACGACAATGATCGCCTGAAGCCATCATTGCATCAGCGCGTGTGGAGTCTTTGACAGCGGCTACAAGATCACGTTCAAATTGTTCTAACCGCGCTACAGTTGTTGTCCAACGGCGGATTTCAGGAGGTTGAATAATGATAATTTCTACTTCTTCTATATCCTCAAAAATCCATTTGGTTTCAGGTGTACGCATAGCCGCACGACCATAAAACATACCTTGATCGTTTTCTTCTGCTTCAACAATTACGCCTGATCCAAACTTCCAATCAAGCACAATCGCTTTTTTAGGTAGTTTTCCTAATACATCGGCAGAACCAAAAGCGCCCGGCAAATGGTTACCAAAATCAATCTCCGTTTCAATCATGAATTCCATTTCACCATCAGGATCAACTTCACTTAAAAGTTTTAACGCAGGGTAAATTTTGGCGTCTAAGAGTGCTTGTGTAAGAGTATGCTTTTTGTACTTCATTCCAAGTAAAGATTCAGGCGTAACGCCTTTATCTAAAATCTCAGCAATAGCGTTATGACATAACGTACCTTCATCAGCATATTTGGAAGAAGGTTTTGGTGGCATCTTGGCTACCAATGCCACCGATGCGGGGCAATTGATAACACGTTTAGCGGTTGATCCGCCTACGATACTTGAGTGCTTTGCCATGTGTGTCCTTTTAAATTAGATTACCTTTAGAACTTCCAGTATACACAATAAAATTGATAGCGCAACAGATTTTATGATATATTTACAACATGACAAGAAAAACAAAAGCATTAAAAGAACATGAAATTGAAAATTACTTTATCTGGCAGGTGGAAATAATGGGTGGTAGAACCTTTAAATTCAAGACTACTACGCAACGCGGCGTGTCAGATCGTATAGCTTGTTTGCCTAATGGGGATACTTGGTTTGTGGAATTGAAGCGCCCTAAAGGTGGAGTTATATCCCCCATGCAAGAACTCTTTGCCGAATCAATGGTTGCGTTAAAGCAACAATATGTGTTGCTAAACACCGCCGAAGCCATTAATGAATGGGCGGCGGGTATCAAGCTATGAAACTACGCGATTATCAAGAACAATCCGTTGATTTCCTATATGAGCGCGATAGGGCTATGATTCTTGCATCGGTTGGCGCTGGTAAAACTGCCATCGCTTTAACCGCTATGCAAGCCTTATACAACGACCATCATGTCAATCGCTGGCTTGTTCTTGCGCCTAAACGGGTTTGCACCGATGTATGGGCGCAAGAATTGGCTAAGTGGACTCCCAAGATGAACATGGCAATAGCGGTGGGAACGCCTAAACAACGTCAAGAAGCCTTCAAATCCAAAGCGCAGATCGTTGTAACCAATTACGACAATATCCAAACCTTGCCCGATTTAGCAGGGTTTGATGGCATCGTATTTGATGAATTAACCAAACTCAAAAATCCTTCTGGTACTAGGTATAAACACCTACTTAAAGTAATTGATCGTTTTAAGTTTCGCTGGGGATTAACCGGCTCTTTTACATCTAATGG
>Ga0208111_1000273_pt1 | contig 14593 bp, 10 predicted proteins | sample CryBogCBH08Aug08_FD_184605 | JGI IMG/M metagenome (GOLD analysis project Ga0208111, IMG submission 184605) | Freshwater microbial communities from Crystal Bog, Wisconsin, USA - CBH08Aug08 (SPAdes) (version 2) | ecosystem: Environmental > Aquatic > Freshwater > Lake | place: Crystal Bog... | reverse complement strand
TCCGAAATGGCTGAACAGATTTAATTCGATAAGGAAAAACAAAACGGACTCACACCCTCACCTCAATAATATCGCTCCACCGCGTAGTATAGCGAGGTGACAGCCGCTCCTGATTTGGCTGCCATGCCGCAGCGTCTTCCGAAGCCAGATGCACAGCGCCTCTGCCATACCGCTGGTTGATGGCATCCATTGCCTGCATGAGCTTTGCATCGCGCTCGTTCTGCACCGGCACTGCTTCCGGAAAGAGCGATAGCGTTGTGCTGCTGCCTGAGGCTCTTGGCACAATGCCGCTGACAATAACGCCCGCCTTTTTGTAGACTTTGCCATCACGAAATATACCGGCAAGAATAGTTTCGGCCGCCCTTAGAATTGCTATGGAATCCTGCGTTGGATAGGGCAGGGAAGCCGTGCGTGTTCCCCAATAGCGCTCCCCCGACTCATCGAACGGGCTGGTGGCAATGAATACCGCCAGCATTGAGGCAAGCGACTCCTCCTTGCGCAGCTTTATGGCGCATTTGCCGGCGAATGTCGCTACGGCCTGCTGCAGTTCTGGCAGCGCGGTCACGCTGCGGCCAAAGGAGCGCGAGGTGCAGATGGTCTGCTTTGCGGGCCGCACCAGCTCCATTGGCAGGCAGGATTTGCCCTGCAGCTCTGCCTGTATTCTGGCGCCGACAATGTGCAGGTGCTTGCGTATCCAGGAGGCAGGCGCGGCGGCCATGTCAGCGGCGGTCTCGATCCTCTTTGCCTGCAGCAGCTTGCTCCACTGCCGCCCGATTCCCCAGATATCCTCGACCTTGGTGCGCTCAAGGGCGGCATTGATTTCAGCTTGGCCCTTGAGTACGCAGACGCCCTGAAGATGCGGGTTCTTTTTTGCCAGGCGGTTGGCAAGCTTGGCAAGCGTTTTTGTCGGCGCGATGCCGACGCAGACCGGAATGCCGGTATTCTGGCGCACGCTCTTGCGCATGAGCCGGGCATAATCGGTAAGATCAAAGCGCGTGAAGCTCGTCATATCGAGGAAGGCTTCATCGATGGAATAGACTTCGATTTCAGGGGCAAGAGCGGCCAAGGTGGTCATTACCCGTGAAGACATATCGCCGTAAAGGGCAAAGTTTGAGGAGAAGACGGCAACGTCATGTTTTTTCAGCAGCGGGCGGCACTTGAATTCGGGCTCGCCCATCTTGATGCCGAGCGCTTTGGCTTCTTCCGAGCGGGCGATGATGCAGCCGTCGTTGTTTGAGAGCACGACGACGGGGCGCAGGCAGAGAGCGGGATTGAAAGCGCACTCGCAGGAGGCGTAGAAATTATTGCAGTCGACAAGGGCAAACATGGTTGGTGGTCTCCAGCCGCGGTTAGGTCGGCTTGTGGATAATATAGGCAAGCATTTGCCAGAGGAGAAAATTGTTTTATGCGGTGATTCTGATCGGCTTGAATTCGGCATTGGCTGGGATGAGGTACACGCCGTCTTCTTTCACTGCCAAGCGCTTCAGGGTGAACTCCCCGTCAATAAAGCAGACAGCAATATCCCCATCTTTTGGTTCAAGTGCCTTGTCGATAATTAGCAGGTCGCCGTCTTCAATGCCTGCATCAATAATTGAACGTCCTTTTACCCTGGCGTAGAACGTGGCTTCAGGGTGCTTGATGAGATCTTTGTTCAGGTCAAGCGCCATCTCAATATAGTCTTCTGCAGGCGAAGGAAAGCCTGCACTGGGCCGGAATGAATTCTGGAGAATCTCATTGAAGCAGTTGCTATTTCTTGATATAAGCGTTGAGGCCAATCGTTATCGGTTTCCCATCAACCATTGCCGTAGTCACAGCGTTCCCGCGAGTGCTTGCAACAACAAGCGTCTTGCCTGATGAAGAAGGCGTTGGAGGTTCCAAGTCAATCTCTATGCAGAGCTTGCCGTTTTTAATCTCAACAGTCATGGCCATGTCGATTTGGGGTTTTGGTTTGTTAGGGCTGAACAGCTAATATAGCGAAAGCAGCGGGGAGAAATGTGACTCTCTAAGTGAAGCGTGTTTGAGACAGGAAAAACTTGCTACTGGTCGTTGAAAAGTTAAAGTTTTTTTTACCTCAGACAGTTTATGACCAATAACCCGCAGTATATTCAAGTCAGGACTCTTGCCTCTAAACTATTTTGCATCTTTTATTTGGTGTGAATAAATGATAAATATAAGATCATGACAGCGTATAATACCAGCTTACATATTAACCTTGTTCACTTTCCAAAAAGTGAACATCATGATCTTTGCATTTAGCCGATGAGCATCACACCACATCATAGCAAGTACTTCGCTCACGATCTGACCCGTAGTGCAGCAAATGGCATGGATCGTTTATCCATGGCCTTGTTTGATGCTGCCGTTGACTTGAATCCCCATCAGATTGAGGCTGCACTATTTGCTCTACAATCACCGCTATCCAAGGGTGTTATTCTTGCTGATGAAGTCGGTCTCGGAAAAACAATTGAGGCGGGCATAGTGCTTTGCCAGTTTTGGGCAGAACGCAAACGAAGGTTGCTCGTAATTTGCCCGGCATCATTGCGAAAACAGTGGGCTCTTGAATTGCAGGAAAAGTTCAACTTGCCAGCGCTGGTACTCGATGCCAAAGCTTATCGCGAAGCTAAAAGTCATGGGCGAGCACCACTTAACGAGAAGTGTGTGCTTATCATCTCCATGAATTACGCGAATGCGTTACGCGAGGAGCTGAAAAGTATCGCTTGGAATCTGGTTGTTATTGACGAAGCCCACAAACTCAGGAATGCTTACCGGGCAAGCAATAAAGTTGGACAAGGTATCCGCTGGGCGACTGAAGATTGCCGCAAACTTCTTTTGACTGCAACTCCTTTGCAAAACTCTCTCCTTGAGTTATACGGGCTTTCTACCCTGATTGATGAGCGATTGTTCGGAGATGCTGACTCTTTTCGGTCTCTATACGCAAATGCAGGTAATGACCTCGAAGCTTTGCGTCTGCGCCTCTCCAGTTTTTGTAAACGCACATTACGTAATCAGGTTACCGAATATATTCGCTACACCGAACGGAGGGCAATTACCCGCCCGTTCACTACAAGCGACAATGAGCATGCACTTTATGAGGCAGTTTCAGGATTTCTTCAACGAGAGGAGAGCTATGCTCTTCCTAAACAGCAACGGCATCTCACATCCCTCATCCTGCGCAAACTTCTTGCATCGTCATCTCCGGCTATCGCAGCTACGCTGGACACCTTAAGGATCAGGCTTGAAACACTCCAGGATGAAAAGGCGCAGAACGACCCCGAGTTGGCTGAGGGAATCCTTGAATCTGAAGAAATCGAGAGTGATCTGCTCGATGAAATTCTCGCTGAACCGGATGAAACTGACAACAATCCTGAACCTGATACGATTGACAGGTCGAAACTTCGTGAGGAAATAGACATTTTGAAAGGGCTTGCAACATGGGCCCGTAGTATTGGTACCGATACTAAAACAAAAACCCTCCTTACAGCAATCGATATCGGGTTTGAACAGATGGCGTTAACCGGAGCTTCGCGCAAAGCTCTGATTTTCACTGAATCACGACGCACACAAGAGTACCTGAAGAGCTTCCTCGACACACACGGGTACAAGGGAAAAGTTGTGCTTTTCAACGGTACAAATAGCGGACCGGAAGCCACCGAAATTTACACAGAGTGGGTTCAAAAGAATCGGGATAGTGGACGTTCATCAGGATCGCGAGCAGTTGATGTCCGGACTGCCCTTATTGAATACTTCCGTGATGATGGTTCGATTATGCTTGCTACCGAAGCTGCTGCAGAAGGCATCAACCTGCAGTTCTGCTCTCTTGTCATCAACTACGATCTCCCTTGGAACCCCCAGCGTATTGAGCAGCGCATCGGGCGGTGCCATCGATACGGTCAACAGCATGATGTAGTTGTCATCAATTTTTTGAACGAACGCAACGAAGTCGATCGTCGAGTACTTGAATTGCTTGCGGAAAAGTTTAACCTTTTCAGCGGAGTATTCGGTGCTTCCGATGAAGTACTTGGCACTATAGAGTCAGGTGTTGATTTTGAAAAGCGCATTCTCTCAATCTATCAGGAGTGCCGAACCCCTGAAGAGATTGATACAGCATTTCGCATCCTCCAATCCGAAATGGATGAACAGATCCGCAGCCGCATGGCCGACACCCATCGAACGCTCTTTGAAAACTTCGATGAAGATGTGCATCAGCGTCTCCGTATGCAGCTCAATGAGACAAAGGCTCAGCTTGATCGTTTCAGTCAGCGCTTCTGGTTGCTGACACGCTTTATGCTTGAAGATGATGCCCATTTTGACGATGATGCCTTGGCTTTTGATCTCGAACGAACCCCAAGTCAGGAGATTCTCACCGGTCGTTACCATCTGATCTCGAAATCGACTCCCAGGGCAATGCAGAATGCTGGCGATCCTGGCAGTGAGGAACAAAGCCAGTTCCTTTACCGTCTTTCCCATCCCCTCGGTGAGCATGTTGTGGAGAGTGCAAAAGCATTTCTGACTGCTCCGGCAGAGATCGTGTTTGACCTCTCACAGCATTCAGCCCGCATTCATGCGGTAGAAGCGCTTCGGGGAAAAAAAGGTTTTCTCACCCTTACCCGTCTGGTTGTTGAATCTTACGAACGTGAAGAGTACCTTCTCTTTTCAGGTTTTGATGAGAGTGGCGTTTCGCTTGATCAGGAGACGATGGAGAAGTTCTTCATCTGTCCGGGCAATTTGATCAGTAATATTGAAATTCCGGCAGCAGTTGAAAACCGACTTCTGGCCGAAGCGGAGCAACATGCAAAAGCAACGGTGAGCTGCTCACTCGAACAGAATAGTGTCCACTTCAACCATGCCCGTGAAAAGCTTGAAAAGTGGGCCGACGACATGGTGCTTTCAGCCGAAAAAGCCCTTTCCGATACAAAAGAGCAGATCAAAGCACAGCGGCGTCAGGCAAGGCTGGCAGTTACGCTTGATGAACAGCACTTGATTCAGCAGCAGATACAAAAACTTGAAAAGCAGCAACGCAGACAGCGACAGGAGATTTTTAAGGTTGAAGACGAGATCATGGAAAAACGCGATTCCCTGATCACATCGCTTGAACGTCGACTCGCTCAAAACACGACCACCGAGGAGCTTTTTACCATTCACTGGGCGGTAAAATAATTGAACCCATTCAGAGATACCCCATGAGCAAATACGAAGATCTTGTAAAAAAGCTGAAAGAGATATTCCAGATTGACCGGCCCGAACTGGATTTTGGGGTATACCGTATTCTCAATTCACGGGTGGTTGAGATCAACGACTATCTCGACAATCGCCTGAAAGCAAAGGTGAACGAAAGCCTTGCTGCATCTGGTGCCGCCTCCATAGCAGCTCTTCAGACTGAGTTGAGCAAGAAAGAGGCACAATACCTTGCCGACGGCATGGTTCCTGAAACCGTTCCCGGCGTACTTGCGTTGCGCCAAAAGATTGCTGACTATGGTACCGGTGCATCCGAGCACGAAAATTCGGTCTTCACACATCTGCTCACCTTTTTCTCCCGCTACTACGACAAAGGGGACTTTATCAGCCAGCGTCGTTACAAAGGCGATACCTACGCCATACCCTACGCAGGTGAAGAGGTGATGCTGTATTGGGCAAACAAGGATCAATACTATACCAAAAGCGGCGAAAACTTTTCAAACTACGGCTTCAAGCTTGACGATGGCCGCACGGTCAGCTTCCGTCTGGTGACCGCTGATACAGCGAAGGATAACCGCAAGGATAACGACAAGGAGCGCCGTTTTTCCCTGATCGAGTCTCATATTCGCACGCTTGTTGACGATGAAGGCGATGAATATGAAGAGACCTTGCTGCCGGTCGAAGTGGTCAAGGGAGAGCTGGTTTTGCGATTTGAATACAAAGCTATGCCGAAAGGAACCAAACAGGAGGAGTTGGTCGGCGCTGCTGTCAGAACTATTCTGGACGATCCAATTGTCAAAAATCACTGGCTGGATTTGAGCAAGCGGGAACCGACCGAGAAAAATCCGCAGCGAACCCTGCTCGAAAAATGCCTCACCAACTATACCACACGAAATAGTGCCGATTACTTTATCCACAAGGATTTAGGCGGCTTTCTGCGCCGTGAACTTGACTTCTACATCAAGAATGAAGTGATGCACCTTGACGATGTGCAAAACGCCGAAAAGTTTGCCGACATCGAAAAAAGCCTGCGCATGATACAAACCCTGCGCTCCATTGCTTTCGATCTGATCACCTTTCTTGCCCAGCTCGAAGAGTTCCAGAAAAAGCTCTGGCTGAAAAAGAAGTTTGTTGTTTCCGCGCACTACTGCGTGACGCTCGACCGTCTGGAAAGCCTCTACCTGGAAATTGCCGCCAACCAGAAGCAGTGGGCGCAGTGGGAAAGTCTCGGGATGCTCGATGCCGAAGCCGTTGACAAGCCGGGGTTGTTCAGTAATTCAAAAATTGGCAGTGTTGAATACCTGAAAGCGCACCCATTCCTGATGGTTGATACCGCACTTTTTGATGCCGCGTTCAAAAGCTCATTGCTGGCAGCGATAGATAATCTGGATGAGAGCCTTGACGGGCTGCTGATACATGGGGACAATTTTCAGGCGTTGAATCTGTTGCAGGAGAGGTATCGAGAGCAGGTGAAGTGCGTTTACATTGATCCGCCATACAATACGAATTCAACGCCAATTCTTTATAAAAATGAGTACAAACATTCATCTTGGGCTAGTCTTATGCAGGATCGACTTACTCTTTCGATGAAGTTCCTAAATGAAGAGGGGGTAAAAATTGTAGCTATTGATGATTCGGAGATGGTGAATCTTTCGATAATTCTTGAAAATGTAGCACCTGCATATAAACTTTCGCGGATTTCAGTGGTTCATAATCCCAAAGGATCTATTACAAAAGATTTTAACCGAGTTCATGAGTATTCTCTGTTTCTCACCAAAGCGGACAAGAAAGGTTATATAACAAGGACATCGGAGGAAAACGAAAAACCTAGAAAAATGCGCAGGTGGGGTGAAAACTCATTGCGAACAGAAAGGAAGCTTTCTTTCTATCCGATATATGTAAAGCAAGGAAAGATTGTACGAATTGGTTCTGTTCCGGAGGATGATTTCCATCCAGCTACAAAAAATATCAGTTGTGGTAATGGTGAAATTGAGATTTGGCCTATTGATCAAGATGGAGTAGAGCGGAGATGGAATTTTGGACTGGATTCGATCAATAGTAATCTTGGCCGCATTTTGGTCATTGATGTTAATGGTGCTTTGGACTTATTTGTTAGCCATGAGCAGACAGTCCCTAAAACCGTTTGGACTGGAGGTGAATTTGATGCTGGTAATTATGGGAATACCCTTTTGATTGATATTCTAGGTCTCAAGAAATTCGATTTTCCAAAGTCAATTAATCTTGTCAAGAAATGTATTTATCTTTCTACTGAAAGCGCTAAAGCTCCAATTACTCTCGACTATTTTGCCGGTTCCGGCACAACTGGCCATGCCGTTATTAATCTCAACCGCGAGGATAAGGGCAAACGCAAATACATCCTCGTCGAACAGGGCGAATACTTTGATACCGTTCTGAAGCCTCGCATACAGAAGGTGGTTTACTCCGCAGACTGGAAAGATGGCAAAGCTACAGCTCCGCAAACCGGTATTTCCCATGCTTTCAAAGTCCTCAAAATCGAAAGCTACGAGGATACGCTCAACAACCTTCAACTGCGTCGCACATCAAAACAACAGGAGTTGCTCGATTCACTGCCGAAATCAGCCCAGGAGGAGTATCTCCTGCGCTATCTGCTCGACATCGAAAGCCGGGGATCGCTTCTTTCAGTGGAGCACTTCAACAAGCCGTTTGACTGCAAGCTCAAAGTTACCGTGGATTCGGCAGGCGCATATGAAGAGCGTACCATTGACTTGGTTGAAACCTTCAACTACCTCACAGGCTTGCGTGTGAAGCATATTGATGTGCAGCAGGGCAAAGGCTTTGTGCTGATAACAGGCTTTCTCCCGACAGGTGAAAAAACGCTCGTATTATGGCGGGATCTGGAGTTGGTTGATTATGAAACCTTGAACCGTCTCTGTGAAAAACTTGCCATCAACCCGCGAGACAGTGAATTCGATATTGTCTACATCAACGGCGACCACAATATTCCAGCAGTCTTCACCACTACTGAAGCTGAGGGCGGTATTACCAAAACCATGAAACTCCGCCAGATCGAGCCTGAGTTTCTGAGCCGCATGTTCAGCGTGGAGGGCGTATAAATGGGACTTTTCAAGATGCAGCCATGGAGGTGCCTATGAATGAGCATGATCGGAGCCTCTCGGGGAATATCGATGTGTTGCTTGCTCAGTTGCGCGCTCTGATTGCTGATGCCCGCAAAGAAGCAAAGCGGACAGTGGATGTCATTCAGGTGCGTACCTGCTGGGAGATTGGCCGCCATATCGTGGAGTTTGAGCAAGGCGGGCAGGCACGCGCTACTTATGGCAAAAAGCTGCTGTCTCGACTGGCAGAATCATTGACTGGTGAGTTTGGCAAGGGGTTCGATGCCACTAATTTGCGGCACATGCGCCGGTTTTATCTTGCTTTTCCAATTTACGACACAGTGCGTCGCGAATTGAGCTGGTCGCATTATCGGACAATGCTGCGTGTTGATAGCCCCGAAGCGAGGCAGTGGTACATGAATGAGACCGCTTTGCAAAACTGGAATGTTCGCGTACTGGATCGGCAGATTGGCACATTGTACTATGAGCGCCTGCTCCTCAGCAGCGACAAGGCCAGCGTGGAGGCTGAGGCCGAAGCCAATATCGCAGCACTGCCTTGTAGCCCCCGTGAGTTCGTGCGCGATCCCGTGATGCTCGAGTTTCTTGGATTGCCCGGCACAGGCAAGTTGCTGGAGTCAAAGCTGGAGCAGGCGTTGATGGATAAGTTGCAGGCGTTTTTGCTGGAATTGGGCAAGGGCTTTGCTTTTGTTGCCCGTCAGCAGCGTATCAGTACCGAATCGCAGGACTTTTATATTGATCTTGTTTTTTACAACTATCTGCTCAAGTGTTTTGTGCTGATTGATTTGAAGAGCGGCAAGCTTGTTCATCAGGACATTGGGCAGATGGACATGTACGTGCGTATGTATGACGATCTGAAACGGGGCGAGGGTGATAATCCTTCTGTTGGCATTATTTTGTGTTCACAAAAGGATGAGTCGGTGGTTCGCTATTCGGTCTTGAATGGTAGTGAACAGTTGTTCGCCAGCCGCTATAAATTGGTCTTGCCATCCGAAGAAGAGCTGAGAAAGGAGCTGGATCGGGAACGCACACTGTTATTGGAGCAGGCAGAAGCGTATAAAGCGGATGGGGGCGATAATGAGTAAAGCCGCAAAACGCAGCTTCCACGAGGAGCTGGTGCTCAATCAATGGATGATGGGCTTTTTTAAAGGCGGCAGTTTGCACGCACTGAAAAACCGGCTTGGGGAGGATCGCCATGAAGGGATAGACGAAGACGGTCAGAGCGGATTTTTTCATGAGTTGCATCAGAATCTCTTTGAGGTTGATCGCATCAGCGAGCAAACCCTGCGGCGCTATGACCTGAATATTGTCGGGCACTGGAGTGCCATAACAGAACAGCGCAACAAGGTTGAAGGGGTTGTGCTGAACATGAAGTACTTCCAGTACCTCTCGCTGCTCTTTACCGAGATCTACCTTGACTGGTACTTCAACCATCGGCAGCAATTGCTTGATGGCCTGAATGACGGATTGCACTTCTACAATGCGGGGCAGGAGACTGAGTATTACTTTCAGCCATTTGATGCCGATGAGCTGAACAAGCTGGCATACTGGAATGCTACCGGCAGCGGCAAGACGCTGCTGCTGCACGTCAATATCCGGCAGTATCTTCATTACTTCCAGAATGGTAATAATGAGGTCTATCCGGACAAGATTATTCTGCTCACGCCAAATGAGGGGTTGTCACGTCAGCACTTGTCAGAGTTGCAGCTCTCGGGCTTTGGCTTTTGCAGCCTGTTCGACAAAAACCGCAGTGTTGTCCGGGGCGCTGTTGAAGTCATTGATATCAACAAGCTGGGTGATGAGATGGGTGACAAGACTGTTGCTGTAGAAGCGTTCGAAGGAAACAATCTGGTGCTGGTCGATGAGGGCCATCGTGGTACAGGGACGGCTGCAGGTGCCTGGATGAGCCGCCGTGAATCGCTTGTCAGGGGAGGTTTTGCGTTTGAGTATTCAGCTACTTTCGGCCAGGCCGTGGCAAAGGGATTGACGGTGCTCAAGGCGGAAGAGGAGCTGCGCAAAAAGAAATCGAAAGTGCTTTTTGACACCACCAACCTGAAAAAACTGGAGAGCGTGCAAAAGCAGCAGTTGGTACTGACCAGCGATGAAAAGAGGAAGGCCCGAACGCTGGCAACCCGCGAGATTTACGCTAAAAGTATTCTCTTTGATTACTCCTACAAGTTTTTCTATGAGGATGGTTACGGTAAAGAGTCTCTGATCCTTAATCTGAAGGATAAAGATTATACAGACGAGAACATCGCCCATCAATACTTTACCGCTTGCCTCCTGAGCTTTTATCAGCAGCAATATCTGTGGAGTACCCACAAAGCAAAATTGAGTGATTTAAACATTGAAAAGCCTCTCTGGGTTTTTGTTGGCAATACGGTTGCCGGAGAAGACTCCGATATCCTCAATGTTCTCAAATTCTTTGCAGGGTTTTTGAACGACGCGGCAAAAACCAAGGTATGGCTTAAGGAGTTAATGGCAAATACTGCAATTCTGCTGGATGCAAAAGGTAAGAATATATTCCATGATCGCTTTACTCCTTTGATGCAGAGCAATGCGACGGAAGTGTATGCGGATATACTCAGAAAGCTATTCAATACCGATGCTCCGCAACGGCTTAAGGTGGTCAACTTGAAGAGCAGCAAGGGTGAGCTGGCCTTGCGAGTAGGTGATGCAGAACCGTTTGGGCTGATCAATATTGGCGATGATGCCGGTTTTTTCAAAGAAGCCGAAAATCTCACAGCGTTCGATACTGAAGCTGACGATTTTGGCGGGTCGATGTTCGGTACGCTCAATCGCAAAGAGAGCCGGCTTCATGTTCTGATTGGGTCGCGAAAATTTACCGAAGGGTGGAGCAGTTGGCGAGTTTCTACGATGGGGCTGCTCAACATGGGCAAAGGTGAAGGTTCTCAAATTATCCAATTATTCGGGCGGGGTGTGCGGTTAAAAGGTAAGGAGTATTCACTCAAGCGCAGCACCCCAGAGCAGCGGCCAAAAGGTGTGCATCTTGAGCGACTGGAAACACTGAACATCTTCGGAGTGAATGCGGGTTATATGGCAACGTTCAAGGAGTACCTGAAAGAAGAAGGTGTCAGCACATCCGATGAGATGATTCAGTTGGACTTCAAAACCCATTCTAATCTCCCAAAAAACCAGCTTAAAACACTGACACTCAAAGACGGCTATAAGGACAACCAGATCAAGGGATTCAAGCGCACTCATTTTCCATGGCTTTACGAAGTGCCTGCCGAGTTTTCTGGTAAAATCAAAGAGGCACATATCGATCTCGATTTGTATCCAAAGATTGAAGCAATGAGCTCGCAGAATAAAGGGAGTGCTCACGAACAAACCGCCATTCGTAATATTGGGAAGATTGCCAGCGAGACTATGGCAATGTTTGATTTTAATCGAATTTATCTGGCGGCTCAGGATTTCAAGCAGCTGCGCAGTTGGAGCAATCTCCGTTTGGAGCGGGCACGATTAGTTGATTTCTGCCTGACGCACAATGATTGGTATACCCTCTACATCCCCCATGAAGAGCTGACAATAAGGTCTATCGCCGATATAAGGAAACAGGAAGATATTCTTATCCGTTTACTGCAGGATTATACCGATCGGTTTTACAAATCATTGAAAACTGCGTATGAAGGGCAGTTTTACGACATTGTGAATATAAATGAAGAAGATGACGCCATACTCAAGGTTTACCACTTTGATATCGATAATACAGAGGATGGCGAAGCTTATGAGAAGAAAATTCGGGCACTCCAGCTACTGGTGACGAGTGGGAAACTGGGTGAAGCAAATCAGTGGAATGCCGGGCGGATGGTTGCCATCAGCTTTGATCATCATCTCTATTACCCATTATTCGCAGGACTTTTCGATGGAGCTGCCCCCTTAAAAATGCGCCCACTCGCATTCGATGCACCAAGCGAAGTTCAGTTTGTCAAAGACCTTGACGCTTTCTATAAGACACCAAACGGGCAACAAGTTATTGGTAAGCGCAGCCTCTACCTGCTCCGCAATGCTGACACAAAAGCCAAGGGCCTTGGATTTGCTTTGGCCGGGAATTTCTATCCAGACTTCTTGCTATGGTTGGTAGACGACACTACAGGAGAGCAGTGGCTGAACTTTATTGATCCAAAAGGGTTACGCCAGATGAACCTTACCGATCCAAAACTTGGCCTTTACAAGGAAGTCAAAGTGATCGAGGAGAAGCTCGGTGATCCAAAACTGACGCTAAATGCCTTTATTCTGTCTGCAACTCGATTTGAAGGGCTGCTTAATGTTACCTGCCAGCAAGAGGATCTGGAAGAGCGGAATGTTTTATTTATGCCTGATGGTGGACCGATATATTTGAAGAAGATGTTCGATAAGGTTGGGTTATTATAGTAAGGTCTGCAGTGGAAGTTATTTTTAACAAACTGCAGTTACAAAGTTATTGTTAGGGCAAATCACTTATCTGGTTTCTGATGACATGCTAAATTTTAATCCGAATTTTTTCCTGACTTGTGCCACTTTCTGAAAATCAGCGGGCACAAAAAATTAAGTTATTATTTTCATTGTTTTTAGCATTTTCTGGTTCTCGAGTTTTCGCACTAATGGTATCTTTGAGCCATGCGCGGAGACTTGACAATCAGAACCGTTCGGACCAAGTCCGGAGCGACTGCCGTTCAGGTAGTCCAAAACAAGGGGAAGCAACGTTCTTTCCTGAAGCACATCGGCAGTGCTCATACGGAACATGAGCTCGAGTTGCTGTTGGCCGAGGCCCGGCAGTACGCTGAAACCCATTGTCGGCAGCCCCGGAAAGAACTACTGAATGTACATGAGGCCACATCCGTGATGAACAAACCGGTGAGGTGCACGTGATGCAGATGGATAACGGTGATTTTTCGAGCAGCATGCTTGGAAAACTCTTGGATTCCGAACTTTCGCACTAATGGCACAACTCAGGAATATTGGGAAACGCCTCAAGAGTGCCTGGAAAGGGAGTTGTTCGAGGAGTTAGGGGTTGCTTCAAAAGCTGGGGAGGTCCATAATGCTCGGTTACTGACTGTAACAACGCATTACGGTCAATCCATTGGGTCTTACTGTTGTTTATGTGCATCCCCATACTCAGTTTTCTTTACCGTTTAAGTATGTGATAACTGCTTTCCAATCCGGATACTGTTCGGTGGCGAACTGGATATGTTCACCAGTAAATAAACCTGCACCGTTTGCAACCCGGTCATCTATAAGATAATCCCCAATATTGAGGTTTTTATGGTGTGTCAAAATAAGCCTCTTGTGAGCAGGAGCACCAAGATGCTTTTTTACCCAATGGAGCTTGTCTGACCAGGCACTGGGGTTATTCCACGGGGCTGTTGAAAGGACATAGGTATCAAACCGACCGGCAAGGTCGTGGTATGACTCTATGGCATCTTCGACCGGATCCATAAGGGCAAATATGCCGGGCACATCATCAAGGTTATCTTTATAGGCTACCCTCTCTTCTAACTCAAGCCTTTCAATCACTGACTTGAAATCAACCAGAACGCTATCCATATCAATGTAAAGAATTTTGCTCATAGCTTATTCGCCCTCCGAACTGACAAAGTTAAAATTTACAAAGGTGAATTGCTCACCTCTTTTTAAGGTAACACTACTCTCCGGCTTGATCATGGGTGAAGAACGGGCAAATTCCTTAAGCTCGTCATCACTCATAATAGCGACATCTTGCGAGGCAAAAATGAAGCTTTCCGCATAGATATTCTCCCACGACCACTTTTGATAGAGAACGTCGTACTCATCAAGTGTCGCCTCCAAACTCAAGATTATTACCGTATCGGACTCTACCGGAACAGTATCAAATTTACAGCTCATGGGGTTCTCCTTGTTTTATGATTGTAATGGATTATTGTTCGGGGGGAATGGAACGACCATAACCGAACAGTATCAACGTACAACCGGAGGTAGGACATCCGCCGTCCCATAAAATAATAGAAGAAATGAGGGCATCACCCTTCTATATGACAAAAATTAAAATCTACAATGTTACTTCTATATCGAAAATATTTTTCTTACAATAAGGAGTGATATTGATGAAATTCATAGTATTTAATTTCACTCAACCCCGTGTGAATACCAATACGCGGAGGGTGCAATAAAGCTTTTGGCGCTGCTTACGGTTATAGCTGACCATAATTTCACCTTGACGGTCCACGATAAAATTGAGTGGGTGCCTATCACCTCACTGCTTGAATACAAGTTAGCTCCTGCAGATATTGCCATTGCAAAAAAAATCATGGAGCTGGAATGCTGAA
>Ga0208111_1000264_pt1 | contig 14918 bp, 13 predicted proteins | sample CryBogCBH08Aug08_FD_184605 | JGI IMG/M metagenome (GOLD analysis project Ga0208111, IMG submission 184605) | Freshwater microbial communities from Crystal Bog, Wisconsin, USA - CBH08Aug08 (SPAdes) (version 2) | ecosystem: Environmental > Aquatic > Freshwater > Lake | place: Crystal Bog... | reverse complement strand
CCCATCGCGATACCCGCAACTGGAGCCTTAAGAGGCACACCAGCGTTGAGAAGCGACATGGTCGATGCACAGACAGAACCCATGGATGTTGATCCATTTGAACCTAGCGCCTCTGAGACCTGACGAATTGCATATGGGAACTCTTCACGAGTTGGAAGAACTGGAAGAAGTGCGCGCTCTGCGAGTGCACCGTGGCCGATTTCGCGACGCTTTGGTGAACCAACACGACCGGTCTCTCCTACGGAGTAAGGAGGGAAGTTGTAGTTGTGCATGTAACGCTTGTGGTTCTCGGGGCTCAAGGTGTCGAGCTGTTGCTCCATCTTGAGCATGTTGAGTGTGGTGACGCCCAAGATCTGGGTCTCACCGCGCTCGAAGATTGCTGAACCGTGTACGCGAGGGATAACCTCAACTTCAGCGGTGATCGGACGAATGTCGCGAACGCCACGTCCATCAATACGAATCTTGTCGCGTAGTACGCGTTGACGTACAGACTTCTTGGTTACAGAGCGAAGCGCAGCAGAAACTTCCTTCTCGCGTCCCTCGAACTGCGCAGCAAGTTGCTCTTTGATAGCAGCATTGATCTCATCGAGCTTGTTCTCACGTTCTTGCTTTCCAGCAATGGTGAGAGCCTCTGAGATTTGTGCGCCAGCAGCGGCTTCAACTGCAGCATAAACATCTTCTTGATAATCAAGGTAGACAGGGAATTCGCCGGTTGGCTTTGCAGCTACCTTTGCGAGTTCATTCTGTGCATCGCACAAGGCGCGGATAAATGGCTTTGCAGCCTCAAGCCCTTGACCAACGATCTCTTCAGTTGGAGCCTGAGCGCCACCCTTGATGAGATTGAGTGTCTGAGTTGTGGCTTCTGCTTCAACCATGATCACAGCGATGTCATCGCCTGCGATAGATCCAGCAACAACCATGTCGAAGACTGCCTTCTCCAAATCAGAGTGATTTGGGAATGCAACCCATTGTCCGTCGATCAAAGCAACGCGGACGCCGCCGATCGGACCAGAGAATGGAAGTCCTGCAAGTTGTGTAGACATTGATGCTGCGTTGATAGCAAGCACGTCATACATGTGATCTGGGTTGAGGGCCATGACGGTGACGACAACCTGAACTTCATTGCGCAGACCCTTTACGAATGCTGGGCGAAGTGGGCGGTCGATCAAACGACAGGTCAAAATTGCATCTTCAGAAGGGCGACCTTCGCGGCGGAAGAATGATCCTGGGATCTTTCCTGCTGCGTACATACGCTCTTCAACATCCACTGTGAGTGGGAAGAAGTCGAATTGCTCCTTTGGCTGCTTTGAGGCAGTTGTTGCTGATAGCAACATTGAATCATCATCGAGATAAACAAGCGCGGTTCCCGCAGCTTGACGTGCTAGGCGACCGGTTTCAAAACGGATTTCGCGCTTTCCATACTTACCGTTATCAATTGTGGCAACGGCGAACTTAACATCTGGACCCTCCATGGGTCATCTCCATTTCTCGGCTCTCTCACATTAGGAAATGGATCTTCGATCGAAGTTCACGGGCTGGCCCGTAAACCACTACCGAGGACCGATTTACTAAAGAGAGAGCTGTTACTTAATTCTTAATTAATAATGAGTATTAATTAACGACGAATACCGAGCTTTTCGATAATCGCTCTGTAACGCGTGACATCTGTCTTAGCAAGGTATTGCAGCAGACGACGACGCTTACCAACCAACAACAAGAGGCCACGACGATTGTGGTGGTCATTCTTATTTGTCTTGAGGTGTTCGGTAATCTCTTCGATTCGGCGCGAGAGCAGGGCAATCTGTGCCTCTGGGCTTCCTGTGTCAGTGGCAGAAGCGCCGTATTTTGTGATGATTTCTAGTTTCTCTGCTGGCTTTAACGCCATGGTGGCACTCCTTTGACTTTCACGAGGGCCTCGGTGTGAATCACGAAGGCGCGCTTTCTCGCTTGTGGACAAAGGTTACCAGCGAGGCACCACGCGGGCGAAATCGCTCCCGATTAGCTGGGCATTTGTGCGTGAAATGGGCCTAGAAGGTGCTGAATGTCTCCAAACGAGCCCATTCATCTCCTCTTTCAGAGGCTTTGGCATTCTCTGCCCGACGAGTCGCGAGGTAAGCCCGGATCATCAACTCCCCTAAGCCCGCAGTCAGTACTGAATCGCGCTCAAGAGCCTCAAGGGCTTCAAGCTGGGTGGATGGGAATGGCTTAATTCCGCAGGCGATCTTCTCGGCCTCAGTAAGCAATGAAGGATCTCGATGGGCAGGGGCTGGAGCTTTGAGGCCGCGAGCCACGCCATCCATTCCGGCCAAAATAATTCCTGCCAGAGCCAGATAAGGATTCGCCGACCCATCGCATGCCTTCAACTCCAAGTTAATGGATTGCATCTCACGACCCTTGAATGGACTTGCGACTCGGACAGCGCACTCACGATTGTCATAACCCCAGGAGATGGTGTTTCCAGCCCAAGCTTGCGGCTGCAAACGTAGGAAGGAGACGTACGAAGGACAGGTGAGAGCAAGCAGACCAGGTAGGTGCTCCAAGATTCCCGCAACGAAAGACTTTCCAAATTCTGAAATCTGAGTCGGCTCGTTCTCGTTATAAAGCAGGTTTACCTTCTTCTCCTTGTCCCACAAAGAGAAATGCAGATGCGCTCCAGATCCAATTCCATCTTTAAAAGGTTTAGGAGCTAAGGATGCGAGAAGACCAAATTCAACTTCGGCGGTTCCGCGAATCGTGTCACGAAATTGCAGATGGCGATCGGCCGATTGCAACGCCGGTCCATATTTAATCGCGATCTCTTGTTGTCCAGGCCCATACTCATTGATCGCCTGTTCTACAACGATTCCCTGTGCAACCAAGTTATCGACCATACGATCTGTTACTTCACTCGCGCGATCCATTCCTGAGCTTGAATAACAAGGGCCGTTCATCCACGGTACTGGTCCGGACTCAGATGGGGTCGCTAGATAAAATTCGGATTCGAAGGCAGACATCATCTCAATGCCTTGAGCATCAAGTGCAGACAGAGCGCGCTTAAGAACGGTACGCGTGCAGCCGCCCCATTCACTTCCATCTTTCTCTTGCAGATCGCTAAACATTGATGCGGTGCGATCTAGCCATGGCAGAAGGGCAAAAGTATTTGAATCAGGAACAATGCGGACTTCGCCGACCGGCTCCATGCCTTCAACCGCTACGAGATCTTCAAAAAGGTTGACTGCATTCTGTGCACGCGTAAGACCAACGCCTTCATGAATCTTTGATTCAATCTGTGAGGCATGAACGGTCTTTCCGCGAATCACCCCGGCTAGATCGCAGTAGAGAAAACGGATGAGGCGAAGGTTCTCCTTCTGTGCAACTTCTACTACTTCCTTTTTCTTCATCATTCCTCGTCTCGTTAACCGTGGATTTCATATGCGGCAAGTGCGTTGTCATGACCTATTTGTTGAACTACGGAGATCGCATCGGCTGCGGACCAATCGCCGCGTGAAACAAATGAATCCAATATATTTCCCAGACCGCGCCGAAAGAGCATCGCGCCCAAGTAGGTGAGCTCTGAGAGACCCCATGCATCCGATGAGAATAAGATCTTGTGAAACGGCGCTAGCTCTAGCGATTCTGCGATCACTGCTTGAGAGCGCGCACCGGTGTAATTAACCGCTAAACCAACATCCAAGTAGACATTGCGGAACATTTGGGCCAGATAACCAGCATTGCGTTGGAAAGGGTATGTATGTAGCAACATCACGGGAATCTGCCGTTGCTCGAAATCTCGAATGAGGTTTGTCATCAACAAGGGATCGCATCGGTGGAGATCTAGATCTGGATCTCCAAAACCAATATGAAATTGGAGCGGTTTCTTAAGTTCAGCAGCGGTGAATATTGCATGACGTAATAGCACGGGATCGGTGATGCGTGCCTTACCGGTTGATTCAACGTGGGCGAGCCACTTGCTTGCAGCGACTTCTACTTGGTGTTCAGTTGGAGGAGTCGGATCGAAGTCCAAACCAATGCGATAGGCAACGATGCTTTTGAGTCCTACTGCATTTTTTGATTCGCGCTCGAGCGCTTCGCTAAAACGTGCCGCGTAGTTCGCTGATGAGACTCCAGAGCGAGCAACTTCTTCTGCGATAGTTTCGATGCGGATTACTTCATCAACCTTTGATCCGCTTAATCGAGCCATTCCAGCAGGGTCTTCCATATCGTTGCCACGAAGACCAGTTTCGATGAAGTAGCGCCCGATTCCGGAGGCCTGTAAAAGTCTGCGATTAACTTCTTCGCCACCTAGTTCGGTGCGACGTCGGAAATACTCGGTGGCCGAAACTGACTGCTCTAAATCCAGTAGCGGGGCAACCCAACGTCGAACCGCGAATCCCACTTGAGTATTCATTGCTTGCTCTAACGAGGAAGGCGTTCTATCCGATTCGGTGATCATGTGCGAAAAGGATTCGATAGAGGGAGTTTCGCGAACCACCCCGTGGACGTGATGATCAACAAGAGGCAAGGCTGCAAGCGCCTCAGAGGCGGGTCCTGCCGGTTCAATCATCCAAGAATTGGAGGTCACGATTACCTTTCCATCACAAGTGGCACGAATAAAGCCTAACTAACCCGCTTTCGCCAGGCTTATTTAAGGCAGAAGGGCGATTACGCGAGCAGGACTTCCAGATCCTCCAACAAGCGGAAGCACTCCGACAACAACCCACGCGCCGAGCGGTGGAAGCAACTTGAGGTTTTGCAAATTCTCAAGATGCCAAAGTCCCTTGGGGTGAGTGATCTGCGAGTGAACCGGAAAACTGGTCGCAGCTCCCGAATCGATTCCCAATGTATCAATGCCAAGACCCACGGTCTTTCGAGTTGATACCAAGTACTCAGCTGCTTCAACTCCAAAACCTGGGAAACGTAGATCTCCGGGTTCTCCGGCGTAGGCGACTGAATCCCGATTCTTCTCTTCCCAACCAGTTCGAAGAAATACTGCGGCGCCTTCTGGAATGGCCCCGTGTTTCGCCTCAAATGCCAACACTTCATCGAGCGAGAGGACTGCATCTGCATCATCTCCGACGCGCTCTGAAATATCGATCACTGCGATAGGACGCACCAATGACTGGGCAGGAATTTGATCAACCGTGGAATGTCCTTCAATGAAATGACAAGGCGCGTCGAAATGAGTGCCGGTGTGTTCAAAGAAAGTTACTCGTCGTGCGAAATATCCATCATGAGCGACCGTGACCAGGGTCTCCGCTTCTGGAGCTGGAGCCCCTGGCCACATAATGACATCCGCGCCTAGCGGAATTGTCAGGTCAACTACTTGTGCGTTATTTAACATGCCAACATCGTACAGATTTTAGAGCGCTTCAGAAAGGTTTTCGTCCTTACGAAGTTGATCGCCCATCTTCTTTGCAAGTGCTGGCTTTGCCGCGATGAAAATAATTCCGAGCAGAAGCCAGATCGCTGATGCAATAGGCAAAATACGAGCGGACCATGCACTTGGCCAAGGATGAATGTTCTCCCAGACTGTGATGCCCAACATTCCGATACCAAGGATTGGAATGATGATCTCCCACATTGCGGCACGCTTCTTAGCACCAAAGAATACGAAACGAATAGCCCCCACAGTTGCCATGAGATAGACAACAAGGAGAATAAGAGTTCCGATCACACCGGAGCCAGCGAAGATATCGAAGGCCTGCTTGTTCCAAGCAAGGTGCCATACAACAACAATCAGCAAGACTGCAAGAGTCATGATACGAGTTGCATTAACAGGCGTTCCGTTCTTCTCGTGAACTGTGCTGAGGTGTCCATTGCCAGCATCGCGAGCCATCGCAAATGCGAGTCTAGATCCACCAACAAGACATGCAAGCAAGCAACCAAAAGCCGAGACCGCTGCACCCAATGAGATGAGAGTTCCGATCCATGAACCAATAAAGCTAGAACCCAGATCGCCCATCAAGGAGCCGGAAGCGCCGAATGCCTTGATGCCAGCATCATTCGTTCCGAATCCCATGACTTCAACCGCAGTGACAATTACAAAGAAGAAGCCACCAAAGATTGCAGTGCCGAGCATGGCTCGTGAAATATCTTTCCGTGGATTTGTTGTCTCTTCACCCAATGTGGAAGATGCTTCAAAACCTGCGAAAGATAAGAATCCAAATACAGCGCCGACAAAGACACCGTTAAATCCTGCGCTCTTTGGAATAGAGAAGACTGACCAATCGACATGGTTGCCATTAGGAGCGTGTCCTGTTGCCAACTTAATGAATACGACGATTGTTGTAACGATGATCAGAAGTACTGTAATTCCTTCGAACGAAAGCAGAAGGCGAGTTCCATTTCGAGCAGGAACGATTGCAACCCAGAATGCTAGGGCCAGCGCAAATGCGCCAACCAGGAATGCAGACCAGGTTGGTTGGTGTTTCCAAACACCTAACTTGTTAAGAAAGTCTGCGCCGAAGATTCCTGCGGCCATCGAGGTCACGCAACCATAGAAGGTGTAAGTACCAATCAATCCCCATCCAGCGACAACTCCGCTACGAGGACCTGTGGTCGCCCCAACAAAACCGTAGACGCTGCCAGCGTGGTTGAAGTTTTGGCAGAGTCGAACAAAACCGTAAGCGATAAGAAGTACTCCAACGGTTGCAATTCCAAAGGCGAGCGGTACGGCGCGTCCTGAGTGGCCCACGCTTCCCTGCGGATTGATATTTGCTGCCATTGATGGAGCCATAAGCGCCACCGAGATTCCGATGGCCTCCCAAACATTCAGATTCTTTACAAGCTTTCGTTCGGACATAATCCCCCCAAAATTCTTCCCCAACTGTCTGGGGATTTGCTTAGGGTAATTGTGGAACGTGCTGGACGATTATGTGAGTAAATCGGCGAAAAAATTTCAATTACTTTCCAGAAAAAGCCCTCGGTGAAGGCCTTATGCGGGAAATTCTTGATACGAACTAACTTAACTAAGCAGGCGCTTCGCCTCGATGCAATCTGCCTTCATCTGAACCAAAAGGGGATCAAGGCCATCAAACTTCAAGGTATCGCGCAGACGGTAGCCAAACTCCAGCTTTGCCTCTTGGTCATAGAGATCAAGACCGGTCTGATCGATCGCGTATGCCTCGACCTGGCGACCACGAACTCCAGGGAAAGTTGGATTGGTGCCGATGGATATGGCGGCCTGCCAGCGTTGCTCCCCCACGGTCAGCCATCCGGCGTATACCCCATCTGCAGGAATCGTCGCGTTATCGGCTAGGCCGATATTTGCCGTCGGATACCCGATGGTCCGACCACGCTTCTCTCCGTGGACCACTGGACCGCGAAGATAGAAAGGACGGGTCAATAATTCATTTGCTCTCTCTATATCGCCATCAACGATTAAATTTCTGATGCGGGTTGATGAAATGGCACTGCCACGATCTTCAGAGAGCGCGACCGCACTTACCTCAAAACCGCTGGCATGATCTTTTAGATACGCCGCATTACCTGCAGCTTTATGACCGAAGGTGAAGTTGGCACCCACAGTCACGCGAGTTGCACCTAATTGGTTTATCAATATTTCGGAGATAAATTCATCGGGCGACTTGCCGGAAAATTCCTTGGTGAATGGAAGTACTACAACTTCCTGTGCGCCATGCTCTTTCAAAAGTTGTATGCGATCTTCAAGGGTAACCAGCGCTGAAGGAGTGCGCTCTGGCGCGAAGACTGATGTTGGATGTGGGTCAAAGGTAAGCACTGTGACCGCTCCATACTTGGCAGCTTCGCGCAGAATCTCTTGGTGTCCCCTATGAACGCCGTCGAAAATCCCAATTGCCACTGAGGTCATAGCGCCGATTCTTTCATGGAAACCAGAGTTGGCGCTGCCAGGATCTTCTCGCCCACCTCACGATTCTCGAGCAATGCAACGAAGGTGCCATCACCCGAGAGGGCCGCAGTTGTTTTATCGGTCGCATTTGCCGCGATAGTTCTCCCAAAAGAGACCTCAATGAGCTCCCCAGGATCTAACTCACGAATCGGCAGGATTCTAGATATTCCGGCCGCGGTAGAGATTGGTTCGGCGCTCTCCCATGGCGCGCACTCGGACAAGGAGAAGGGGGAGACCAGATCTCGCCGTAGAGCAGTCAAATGCCCGCCAACGCCGAGCGCGGAACCTAGGTCTCGTGCGATTGCGCGGATGTATGTGCCAGCAGAACAAACTACAGAGATTGAAACTTCGATTGCGATTTCGCTTCGGACTATTCCATGGATATCTATTGAACTGATTGTCACTTCACGCGAAGGGAGTTCGAATTCTTCACCAGCGCGCACCCGCTCGTGTCCAGTCTTGCCACCGACTTTGATAGCGCTTACAGAACTGGGGCGTTGCGAAATGGTTCCGACCATTTTTAGCAATGTTTCATAAATTGCTGAATCTGTAATTGCAGCAAGGGCGGTGCTCGGAGCAACAGTAAGCACTTCACCTTCAACATCATCGGTAACCGTTGATTTACCGAGTGAAATCGTGGCGCTGTAACCCTTTGTGCCATCAACCACGTATTGCAATAACTTTGTCGCGTTGCCAATGCCTAGTACTAATACTCCGGTAGCCATGGGATCTAAGGTCCCGGCATGACCAACCTTCTTTGTTCCAAAACGGCGCCTGATCTTTGCAACAACATCGTGGCTCGTCATTCCGCTCGCTTTATCGACGAGCAAGAAGCCATTCATTGATAGGGCGGAGTTACTCGGTGACTTTGTAGGGATCGGCCTCGCCAATTGGCTTGGCGCCCTCACGCAATTTTGCTAACTCTGCATCAGCGGCGCGTACCGAGGACATCAGGTCATTCATCTCTTTGGCAGATTCTTGTAGACCATCAGCAAAAAATTCGATCGACGGAGTTATGCGCAAACCAAGAGCAGCTCCTACTTCACGACGGATTAATCCTTTGGCAGAAGCGAGTGCTGCAGCAGTCCCAGCTTGTGCATCTGCATCGCCAAGAACTGTGTAAAAGATTGAGGCTTGTTGTAAGTCACCTGTAACCCGCACATCGGTAATCGTGACAAAACCGAGGCGAGGGTCTTTGACCCGCGCCTCAATTGTTGTCGCAATAACTTCCTTTATGCGATCTGCAACTTTTAGTGCCCGATTCGATGCCATGGTTAAGCCCGCTTCTTCTCGCGAATCTCAAAGACCTGGATTACATCGCCAACTTCAAGATCCTTGTATGAACCGAGTCCGATACCGCACTCGTATCCATCCTTGACCTCAGTGGCATCATCTTTGAAGCGACGGAGTGATTCGATGGTGAGATTCTCACCAACTACGGCTCCATTGCGCAAAGTACGAGCCTTGCCGTTACGACGGATCAAACCATCGAGTACTAAGCAGCCGGCAATATTTCCGACCTTGCTCGACTTGAAGATATCGCGTACTTCAGCATTACCAAGAATGACCTCTTCGTACTCAGGCTTGAGCAGACCTTTAAGGGAAGCTTCGATCTCTTCGATCGCCTGGTAGATAACGGTGTAGAAGCGAACTTCTACCCCCTCTTGATCGGCAAAGATTGCAGTCTGTGGCTCCGGCTTAACGTTGAAGCCGATGATGACTGCAGTAGAAGCAGATGCCAATGTGACATCGTTCTTCGTAATTGCACCAACACCGCGGTGAATTACGCGCAGATCAACTTCGCTACCAACATCGAGCTGTAGCAAGGCATCTTCCAGAGCTTCGACAGAACCAGAAACGTCACCCTTGAGGATGAGATTAAGAGTGCTGACCTTGGATTGCTCCATGAAGTCTTCGAGTGAGACCTTCTTGCGGGTCTTGGCGAGCAGCGCATTGCGAGTGGCAAGCTGACGCTTCTCTGCGATCTGACGCGCGGTGCGGTCATCTTCAGCGACGATAAATGAATCACCAGCGCCAGGAACTGAGGTGAATCCCAAGACCTGAACTGGGCGAGATGGACCGGCTTCAGCGACAGCATCACCGTTCTCATCCAACATGGCGCGAACACGGCCATATGAACCACCGGCAACGATTGCATCACCGATGCGCAAAGTTCCGCGTTGTACGAGAACAGTTGCGACTGGTCCGCGACCCTTATCGAGGTTAGCTTCGATAGCCACACCACGAGCATCGTCATCAGCAACAGCACGAAGATCCAATGCAGCATCTGCAGTAAGCAGAACGCTATCGATTAGCTCATCTAGGCCCTCACCAGACTTTGCAGAGACGTTTACAAATATTGTGGTTCCGCCATACTCTTCAGCGATCAAGTTGTACTCGGTCAATTGTTGGCGAACCTTGTCAGGGTTTGCGCCTTCTTTATCAACCTTGTTAACCGCGACCACGATTGGCACATCGGCTGCTTGAGCGTGGTTGAGAGCTTCAATGGTCTGAGGCATCACACCATCATCAGCTGCAACAACCAAGATCGCGATATCTGTGACCTTTGCACCACGAGCACGCATCGCTGTAAAAGCTTCGTGACCTGGTGTATCGATAAAGGTAATAGCGCGCTCTACGCCCTCATGCATGCGGTGAATCTGGTAAGCACCAATGTGCTGTGTGATTCCGCCTGCTTCAGACTTAATAACTTCCGTTTTGCGAATCGCATCCAAGAGGCGAGTCTTACCGTGATCAACGTGACCCATGACCGTAACGATCGGCGAGCGCACGACGAGATCGGCATCATCAATATCTTCGAGCTCTTGCTCCAGATTGATATCGAACTCTTCTAGAAGTTCGCGATCTTCATCTTCAGGACTAACAACTTGAATAACGAATCCAAGTTCGCCACCCAAAATCTTGAAGGTATCTTCATCAACCGATTGAGTTGCTGTAACCATCTCACCTAAATGGAAGAGAGCAGAGACTAATGAAGCTGGATCGCCATTGATCTTCTCGGCGAAATCCATAAGTGTCGCACCGCGACGAAGGCGAATAACGGTCTTGCCATCTCCATGTGGAACAACTGCTCCACCAAGAGAAGGAGCCGCCATATTGTCGAACTCTTCACGCAGAGCCTTCTTGCTCTTATGCGCCTTGCCCTTCTTGCTTCCTTGCTTTCCGAAGGCACCTGCAGTTCCGCCACGTTGATGACGACCGCCGCCCTTTCCACCAAAGTTCGATGGACCGGTTGTGCTTGGTGCGGCTGATGGAGAGCGATATGGAGAACCACCGGCTGCTCCGCCTGGACGAGGCGCACCTGTTGAAGGAGCTCCACCTGGTCGCGCTGGACGTGCCGCAAAACCTGGACGTACTGCGCCAGGGCGATTGCCCGACATTGGTGGACGCTCACCAGGGCGAATTGGACGGTTGGCTGGTGGACGAGGAATTGCGCCACCGACTGTTGAAGAGAATGGATTGTTGCCAGCGCGAGGAGGGCGTGGAATTGCTCCCGCTACCTGTGCTGGGTTTGGAGTTGCAAATGGATTATTACCCGGGCGAGGTGGCTTTGGTAGCGCACTCTCCGCTGCTGGTGCATCACTTGGTGGAGTCGCTGCAGGTGCAGCAGGAACTGCCGGCACAACAGGAGGACGCGGAACGGCAGATACTGGCGCCGTCGATCCCGCGGAAATTCCTAATTGATTTCGGGTGCTCTCATCAAGCTGCGCGATGGCAGCATCAATCTCAGCTTGAGTTGGTTCTGCCTTCTTAGGCGCAGCCTTCTTGGCAGTTGCCTTCTTTGCGGGAGCCCCCTCGGCCGGTTTCATCTCGGGGAACTTCTCCATCAACTTGCGCACGACAGGTGCTTCTACCGTTGATGATGCTGACTTAACGAACTCGCCAACTTCTTGTAACTTGGTGAGGAGCTCTTTACTGTCGAGCCCTAATTCTTTTGCTAACTCGTAAACGCGGACCTTTGCCACAGTTGCCTTCCTGGTTCTCGGCCCCTGCGTCTATCGCCGAAGCCTAAATAAGTGCCTTACTCATGAGCGCGCGGTGCTCATGATTGTATGTATGCCTTCATTTTTGCTCCTTATGATGGATCAAACTTTTTTTCTAACTTTCGTTCAAAAACTGCTCAAGGTCTTGGGTGAAAAGTTCTCCGCCGGACTTAAAGGCCCGACCGAATGAACGTCTCTGCACCGCCAACTCGAAACAATTCGGGTGTAGCCATGCTCCTCGACCAGGTAGTGCTCGTTTTGGATCAGGTGTAACCCGATCTTCAACTAGAACTAGATGGAGGAGATCTTTCGAACTCTCCCGACTCCGACACGCGATACAACTTCTCATCTGGGTTGGTATCGGAACCATTAGAGAGAACCTTACTCGCTCTCCGCTGAGAGGCGTAATTCCTCTGCTGCGGTCGCCTCCGCCAGCTCTGCCGCCGCTTTAGCCTTGGCAATATCGCTCGGTTTGAGCAACCGTTCAACGGGATTATCCGGATGGATATCCATGCGCCAACCCGTCAGTTTTACGGCTAAGCGGACATTTTGACCATCTTTGCCGATGGCGAGGGAGAGTTGAAAATCAGGGACGATGACCTTGGCGGATTTCGCCTCCAGGTCGACGATCTCAACGCTGGTGACTCGAGCAGGCGCCAGTGCGCTGGCAACATAAACCGTTGGATCCTCAGAGAAATCGACGATATCGATCTTCTCGCCATTGAGTTCATCGGTGACCGCCTTAGAGCGAGCGCCCATTGGGCCGATCAGGGCGCCTTTGGGGCTTACGCCGGCGCGATTTGAGCGCACTGACACTTTGGAGCGCTGACCTGGTTCACGCGAAACTCCAACAATCTCCACGGTCCTATCTTTGAGTTCAGGGACTTCAAGATTAAAGAGCATCTTCACAAACATAGGGTGGGTGCGTGAGAGCGTAACTTCGGGACCTTTTTCGCCCTGGCGGACATCAACGACGTAAGCCTTTATACGATCACCGTGTTTATATTTCTCGGTCGGAACCTGCTCGTTAAGTGGAATCTTGCCCTCAACTTTTCCGAGATCAACATAGATGATGCTCTGATCGCGGCCCTGCTGCACAATTCCAGAAATAATGTCGCCAACATTGCCGGTGAATTCGGCGACGATGCCGGCGTCGTTCTGAGCTCGCATCTTCTCTTTGAGGACTTTACGAACGATCGACTTGATCTTTGCCTCAAAACCTTCTGGCATATGCGTGATTGTTTCGGTGTAAATACCCTCATCATTAAATTGCGGAACGTGAATCAAAATTTCGCCATTTTGACGATTAAGGACGGCGCGACCCTGCGGCATAGCTTCAGGCAACTCTGCATAACCTTCAGTAACGGTCTGCTCGATCGAGTTAATGAGTTTTTCGAGAGGAATTCCCTTCTCGACTGTCATTGCTAACAGCGCATCAACATCAACACTCATTACTCGTCACCCTTCTTAAGGGATTTAAATTCGATTTCAACGTGGGCCTTTGCAATGTCGGCGAGCGGAATTACATCCTCGTCAATAGCGATATCTGCATCGCTCAGGTCGCCGATACGACCTTTAACTAAATTTCCGTTGTGGAGCACGATCGTTGCAAGTCGCCCCTGATTCTTGCGCCAGTGTCGCGGCAGTGTTAGCGGGCGATCTATACCTGGAGAACTGACCTCTAAGGTAAATGGGGTCTCACCGAGTTCAGGTAAGTTTTCTAGGATCTCGGAGATTTCTTTGGTCACAGTAGTAACCTGATCGAGAGTGAGGTGGGTATCGCTATCAACGATAACGGTAAGAGTGGTGGGTGAACCACCGGTCAAGGTGACCTCTTCTAAGTAGATGCCAGATGCCTCAATTATTGGCTTGATTGCTTCTGTTACAGCCTCGATAACGCTCATTACTGGCTCTCTTTCCGCTATTTAGTTATAGATCCAATCATAACTCAACTTAGCAATGAGAGCCGCCACGACCAGTAGGAAGATCCTTCGCACCAAGGGGGAGCCGCCGCGGATGGCGAGCCTAGACCCAATAAGAGCGCCCGTTACATTTGCAAAAGCCAGAGCTAAGCCAAGGCGCCACCAGATATGACCGGTGAGTTGGAAGGTAACGATGGCACCAAAATTTGTAGCGATATTCACTAACTTTGCGGTAGCGCTCGCTTTGAGAAATTCATAACCAACGACGATGACAAGTAAGAAAACAAGGAAAGTTCCTGTACCAGGACCAAAGAGTCCGTCATAGAAACCAATCAACAATCCGCACGCGGCAACTATCCAAAGTCTGGTCTTATGCGTGTAGCGCAATCTCTCATCGAGCCCCAGATTTGGTTTGCGCCAGGTGTAGATACCTACAAGTACCAAGAGAGTCAGTATGAGGGGGTGAAATACTTTTGTGGGAAAGTGCGAGGCAAGTTTTGCTCCGGCAACCGATCCAATCAGTGCTGGTAGAGCCATCGAAACAGTAAGTCGAAGATCTGGTCTAACTTTCTTGAAGTAATTCGCGGCAGCACTTGAAGTTCCGAAGATCGAAGGAATTTTGTTGGTTCCTAAAATCATAGGTATTGGCTTGTTGGATATCCCAATAAGGAGCGCAGGAAGTTGTACCAACCCTCCCCCGCCGGCAACGGCATCAACAAAACCAGCAAAACCAGAGGCTAATGCCAGGAATAGAAATGTAAGGACTGACATGAACTAATTGATGGCTTTGAGAATTTCAGCAACAGCAGAGTCGGCAGAAAATTCCACTTTGGAGCCAGTACTACGAACGCGAAATTCAATCTTGCCCTCAGCTAATGATTTTCCAACGATCACAATGTATGGAATACCAATTAACTCTGCATCTTTGAATTTAACGCCAGCACTTGCATCGCGCCGATCGTCAAATAGAACTGTCAGGCCAGCTTCTTCTAAATCGCCCGCAAGCTTCTGCGCGAAATCAAAGATGGAATCATCCTTGCCCGCGGCTACTAAATGAATTTCTGCAGGAGCGATCTCACGAGGCCAGTTAAGTCCGAGCTCGTCATAACTTTGTTCGGCAATCGCAGCTACGGCGCGAGAAACACC
>Ga0208111_1000252_pt1 | contig 15379 bp, 6 predicted proteins | sample CryBogCBH08Aug08_FD_184605 | JGI IMG/M metagenome (GOLD analysis project Ga0208111, IMG submission 184605) | Freshwater microbial communities from Crystal Bog, Wisconsin, USA - CBH08Aug08 (SPAdes) (version 2) | ecosystem: Environmental > Aquatic > Freshwater > Lake | place: Crystal Bog... | reverse complement strand
TTGGACAATCAGGCGGCTACCAGTCTCGTCGTGAGACAGAAACGGGAAAAATTCAGCTTGCACGTCCGTGGCTTGAATTCTGCTTAAAGATTCGTTGCCTGTGGTCAAGTGCATCAGGCCAACTCAAAAAAGAACGTCATGTCGAACATGGTTAAATCAAAATTTGCCGGCTTGCTGCGCGGAATTCTGCGGCACATGGATGCCCCCGCGGCGGCACCCGCGCTTGCGCCGCGTCCGGTCGCTGCGTCCGCGCCCATTGCGTCGGTCACGCCGATGCCCGCCGCGCCCGCACCGCGCCCGCCGGTTTTGGTGACCAGCACGCCGCCGAACGAAAATGAAATTGCTATTCCACTGACGCCGATCATTGCCGGATTGCCAATTCCGGCGGTGCGCTCGATAGCAAAATAATTAATTTGCCGTTGAATGAAATTTTGCCGCGCTTGAATCCGGCATTGCTCGCGCGTCGCACTGGGCCGAAAGTGGAAGTGGCTGAAGATGTCAACGGTCCGTTCGGCGGTCGTGGTGCGGGCGTTGCTTTCACCACGCAACCGCTCAAAGCGCCGCCCGCGCCACCGGCGCCGATTCCCGCACCGGAACCAGCTGCCGCATTTGCACCAGCGCCGTTACGCATGAACCAGCCGGTGACGCCGCCGAAGCCGGTCGCGCCGATTCCGTTCACACCGCCACCGATTCAACGCGTAGTTCCGCCCGCGCCACCAGTGCAACCGGTTCATCCGGTCGTGCCGGTAGCTCCGCCAATTTCAGCTGCGCCCGTTCCCGCGTCCGCGCCCGTCGCGCCGCGTCCGGAACCCGCGCAGCCGACGATTTTTGCTTCGCTCTGGGATTTGGCGGAACACTGGCCGGAGGAATTGAAGAACGAAATCTCCAATACTGCATTGGCGAATGTCAGCGTGCCGCTCGCGGGTAATTTGGTGGAAGCGGGGTTGAAACGTGGTCGTGTAACGATGTCCTGGAAACAATTGCGCGTGCTTGCGAAACCCAGTTCTTCGCCTTCACCCAATGATTTATTGGAATTGGATTTGCCGCTGAAAGTTATCGCGCCGATGTTTTTTGCCGCGCAGAAAAACTTGGTGGGCAAGCGCGTCAAGACGACGGTTGCAGCAGAAATCCCCAATTTATTTTTTGGTTTTCCTCAAGCCGCCCCGGAGCCGACGCCGACCGTTGAAAAAAAATCTGCGGATTCAAATTTTTTTGTCCGCGCCGATCTTGGTGCAACGTCGAAGCCGGAAGAAAATCCTTTTCTACCACCGCCGGTTCCGCAGACCGATTTCACACATCGCCACGCGCCGCCGCGCGACGTGGTCAACCGCGCCATCGCTTTGCCTGGTGTGGCCGGCGCGCTGGTGACGTTGCCGGATGGTTTGCGCGTAGCGAGCGAAGTGCCAGCGGAATTTAACGCAGATACGCTCGCGGCGTTCATCCCACAAATGTTTGAGCGGATGAATCAGAGTGCGAAAGAATTGCGGATGGGTGCACTGAATAATGTCAGTTTCACGGTGGGCAATGTGCCGTGGCGTATCATCCGCGTGAATTCGGTTTATCTGGCGGCGTTTGGCCGCGCGGGTGAATCGTTGCCGGCGGCGCAACTCGCGGCGTTGGCGGGGGAATTGGATCGCAAACAGACGCAATAATTTTATGGCCATCATCAATCAAGCAACGAAGGAGTTGCAGGTAAAAATTGTTTATTACGGCCCGGCGATGGGCGGCAAGACGACGAATCTTGTGCAAGTGCACGACCACGTGCAGACGACGGCGGGCAACAAGGGCAAGCTCGTGTCGCTCGCAACGAGTTCTGACCGCACGTTGTTCTTCGATTTTTTGCCGATTGAAGCGATGACGATTAAAGGCTTCAAAACCAAGTTCCAACTTTACACCGTGCCCGGTCAGGTGATTTACAACACGACGCGGCAATTAGTTTTGCGCGGTGTGGACGGCATCGTTTTTGTCGCCGATTCGCAATACGAAAAAATGCCGGAGAACGTGGAGAGCTTTCAGAACTTGGTGGAAAATTTAAATTCGCTGAAGTTGAACCTTGCGGATATTCCCTATGTTTTACAATACAACAAGCGTGATTTGCCGAACGCCGCGCCGACGGAATATCTCGACTACCTGCTCAACAATCGTGACGTGCAAGTCCCGTCGTTCACGGCTTCAGCGCACAAATGCGAAGGCGTGTTTGAAACGCTGAATATGATTACGCGGATGTTGCTTCAGAAGTATCTTAACCAAGGCACGCCGCCCCACATCAATTAAATGGCCACGCTGCCACAACTCATCGAGGAAGATATTCAGCAGCTCGACGAGACGCTGCGCAATTTTAATGCGCAGACCGACGCGACGACCTCGCTGATCATTGACAAGGGCGGCTTCCTCATCGCGCACGCCGGCGATGATCAGCAATTTGACCTGACGACCATCGGCGCGTTGGCATCCGGCGCATTCATGGCGAACCAGACGATTGCCGGATTGGTGAATGAAAAAAATTTCAACAGCATCTACCAGCAGGGCGAAAAGTTTTCCATGTTCGTCATCAATGTGGATGAACATTGTCTGCTCGCGGTCATTTTCCAATCGCAATCCGGCGTGGGCGTGGTGAAATTTTATGCCGACTCTGCTGTCAAGCGCATCGCGGAACAGCTTGTGCGCGCTCAGGCGCGTGACCCGCAGGCGGGGCTCGATCTCTCGGCTCTGAATGCGACGAACCCGCAGGATTTCTTCCGCAAAAAAGACGTCTGACACGGCGCAAACGGAAAGTCAAACTTCAATCTGGTTACTTCGCGGTGCGCCCAACACGGCGTATTTTCACTGACAAGGCAGTGAAGAATTCGCAAAATCGCGCTTCACCTTTTTTATGTTACGTTAATGCCATGAGTGATGTGACCCTGATTTTGCAGGCTGTTAGCCGTGGCGAAGGGCGGACGCTCGATGAATTGCTGCCGCTCGTGTATGAGGAGTTGCGGCGGCTGGCGGCGGCGCGGATGGCGCAGGAATCGGCTGGGCACACGTTGCAGCCGACGGCGCTGGTGCACGAGGCGTGGATCCGGTTGGTAAGCGATGGCGATCGGACTTGGAAAAACCGCGCCTATTTTTTTGGTGCGGCGGCAGAAGCGATGCGGCGCATTTTGATTGAAAACGCCCGCCGCAAATCGCGTTTGAAATATGGCGGCGGTCAGGAGCGGTTGAACATTGCAGACATGGAGTTGGCGGACACGACGCCGGACGAAAAAGTTTTGTTGATCAACGACGCGTTGGAGCAATTGGAGGCGGAGCATCCTGAGCGCGCCCGCGTGGTGGTGCTGAAATATTTTGGCGGTTTAACGAATAAAGAGGTGGCCGAGATGCTGACCATCGGCGAACGCACGGTGGATCGTCATTGGGTTTGCGCGAAGGAATGGCTGTTCCGCAAAGTCCGCAATCAGTCATGAATATTTTTCTGGCGGGAATCCGACGGCAAAAGCGCATTGCTAATTGAAGCACCCATGATTGATGCGAGCACACAACGCGCGGAGGAAGTTTTTTACGCTGCACTGGAGGTGAAGGATTCCGGTGAGCGCCGCGCTTTTTTGGAGCGCGCCTGTGCGGGTGATTCGGATTTGCGCGCCATGGTGGAAACCATGTTGAATTCGCAGAAAGATGTTGAGCGCTTCTTCATGGACAGTCTGCCCGCGTTGACGCCTTCGGTGGAGGTGGTTGAATTTTTATCCAGTGAGCGACCGGCCGATCAGAATGGGGGCGAATCGTTTACGGACGCAGAATTGGGCACGCGGATTGGCCCTTACAAGTTACTTCAAAAAATTGGCGAAGGTGGTTGCGGCGTGGTTTACATGGCGGAACAGGAAGAACCGGTTCGTCGTCGCGTCGCAGTGAAAGTCATTAAGCTCGGCATGGACACGAAGAGTGTCATCGCGCGTTTTGAGGCTGAGCGGCAGGCGTTGGCGATGATGGATCATCCGAATATCGCACGCGTGCTCGATGCGGGCGCAACGGAAACGGGTCGGCCCTACTTCGTGATGGAACTGGTGCGCGGAATTAAAATCACCTCGTTCTGCGATGAAAACCGACTCGATACGCATCGGCGGTTGGATTTGTTTATCCAGACTTGCCACGCCATTCAGCACGCGCATCAAAAGGGAATTATTCATCGCGACATCAAGCCATCGAATGTTTTGGTGACGATGCTGGATGGTGTGCCGATGCCGAAGGTCATTGATTTCGGTATCGCCAAGGCGACAACCGGCGATCGGCTGACCGACAAAACCGTGTTCACCGCCTACGAACAAATGATTGGCACGCCGGCCTACATGAGCCCGGAACAAGCGGAGATGAGCGCGTTGGACGTGGATACGCGCACTGATATTTATAGTCTCGGCGTGTTGCTTTATGAATTGCTAACCGGCAAAACGCCGTTCGATCAAAAAGAACTTTTGTCGTCCGGCTTGCATGAAATGCGGCGCACTTTGCGCGAAGAAGAACCGCACCGGCCATCTACGAAACTAGATGGTTTGGAGGTGGAGGAATTGACGCAGACGGCGGTGCAACGCCGCGTTGAAGCGCCCAAATTAAAAATGTTGTTGAGCGGCGATCTGGATTGGATTGTGATGAAAGCGTTGGAGAAAGATCGCGACCGGCGTTATCAGACCGCCAACGGTCTGGGCATGGACATCCAGCGTTATCTGACGAATGAACCCGTCGTGGCGCGTCCGCCCAGTCGCCTCTACCGCCTACAAAAACTCGTGCGCCGGAATCAGGCCACCTTTGTCACCATTGGCGCGGTAAGTCTGGCGTTGATTGCCGGATTTGGCACTTCGACCTGGCTTTTTTTCAAAGAGCGCCACTTGCTGCATGAGGCCGAGCGTGGCCGAGCGAATGAGGCGTTGCTGGTGAAACAAGCCGAGGTGCGTGGGAAAATTTCGCAAGCGGTTTTGTTGGTGGAACAAAATCGGTTTGAAGAAGCTGACCGTTTGGTTGGTGAAATTCCTGCTTCCGATACAGCGATGGTTGGCGAAGCGGTGTTCCGGCCATTGGGTGATTGGGCGGCACTGCAGGGACGCTGGAAACGCGCCGCTGAATATTTTTCCATCCTCGCTCGCGTAGATCAGTTTGAAAAATCAGAAATTTCCACGCTTGATCATACCAAGTGCGCCGTCGCGCTGGTTGAGTTGGGCGATCGGGTGGCATACGCTAATTTTTGTCGAGATTCTATCAGCCAATTTGCCGGCACCGCCGATCCAATAATCGCTGAGCGCACGGTCAAAAATAGCCTTTTATTGCAAGCCGATGCGGGGCTTTTGGCCGCGCTGACGCCACTAGCTGATGTGGCAGCAAAATCCTTTTTGGATGACAAAGTCAATGACAGTTGGATGATGCCGTGGCGCTGTATGTCACTGGCTTTGATGGAATATCGGCGCGGCAATTATCCTGGAGCGATTGGTTGGTGCAACCGTTGCCTGACGTATCACAAAGATGTTCCGCCGCCGCGTTTGGCCACCGTCCATGCGATTCTTGCTCTGGCCTATCACCAGCTTGGCATACCCGCGCAGGCACGCTCTGAATTAGCGCAGGGCCGCACGATGATTGATAATAAATTTAATGACGGTTTGGATGTTGGCGGCGGTGGTCAAGGTTTTTGGTTTGACTGGGTTTTGGCGCGAATTCTAGAACGTGAGGCGTCGGCCAAGATAGAAAATCCTTAATTACCACGCCAATTTTAAGCCGTCGGGCTGATGGCGATTTAAAAGATTGCCCGCACTCCAACGAATCAATTTTCCGGCGGGCGATCCAGACGCTTTTCTGCCTTTCACGAGGTTTCTCCTGCTGATTTTCAATCGCTTCTGCCGATTTGAAAATAATTGGCGGAAAACAAAGACGAAATGTCGCACTACTACTCGAAGCCACCAATATGTATTTAAAGCCAACAATCGCGCTGCGTGGAATAGTTGCGCCAAAACACCTGTTGATTCATTTATCTGTCCGTGGTGCCACAACTTCACGACCTTTTCGCTGTCCAAGGTAAGTCTGGTTCAATATTTCCATTAAAATTACAAAAAATTTACCATACCGCGTCTCCATCCACCAATTAGTAAAGAATGCTATGAAAACCTCCAACCCCACCCAACCCCAAGTTCAGATCCGTCCGTCGCGTTTGTTTGTATCCCTCGGCGTCGCCGGGATGGCGCTGATGTCGGCGTGTCTGTTTGCGCCAACGGCGGCAGAGGCCAGCATCGTTGGGCCATACACGGCGGATGCCAATACGCTTTACCTATTTCATTTTGACGGCGCGGCGGGCACATCGGTCGTCACCAATAACGGGAGCGTTGCGCTGAATGCTTACGCGGTGTCAAATGCGGCGCCCGGCGGCACGGTAACCACCCCATCGCCGGCGAACACTGGTATTTTGGGTGCGGCTGCTTATTCTGGTTTTGGGAATGCGGCTGGGTTTCTGGCGATTAGCAATTTGATTGGTTTCGATGCCAACAATTCTGGCACCTATCAGCCGGATGTCTCGGGTGCGTCATTGAGTCCAGATGCGATTGCAATAAGCTCTCTCAACATTGGCAATGCCGGTCAAACGCCTTTTACTTTGGAGGCCATGATTGCGCCGACAACGATTACCGCTGCCGCTGCGCAAGAAATCATTTCGGCAGATTCTTCGACAAGCCGCGGTTTTCAGTTTCGCATCACCACGGCGGGGCAATTGGAATTCAACGAAATCGCCCAGGGTGTTGATCTGGTTGCGACCATTCCACTCACGGGCATTCACGCCTTTCAGCCGAACAATTGGTATCATGTGGCGGTCACTTATGATGGCACGACGGTCCGGATCTATTGGACGAAAGTTGATCCGTCCATTTCTCAAGATAATTTGTTGCTGGCGTCGGCAGCTGTCATCAATGCGACGGCAGGTGCGAGTTCTTGCGCGCTGACCATTGGCAACGAAAACCGGAATATTTCCGGCGAGCAATTTCAAGGCTCTATTGACGAAGTCCGCATCAGCAAAGTGGCCCGCAGTGCGACGCAAATGTTGTTTGGTGGTCCACTCACTTGGGTTGGCGACGGCTCGGCGAATTTGTGGACGCTCGGCACGGTTTCCAACTGGAATAATGGCGTTTCTGCGGTGGTCTTCAATTCGAACAACTCGGTTGTTTTCGATGATACCTCGGCCAACACCAATGTTAATTTAACTGGCGTGCTCTTACCCGATAGCGTCACGTTTAGCAACTCCACCAAAAATTACACTCTGGGCAGCACCGGCAGCATTGGTGGCAGCGCTTATCTGAACAAGTTCGGCACAGGCACGTTGACACTCTCCAATAACAACAACACTTACAGCGGCGCGACGACGATCAGTGCGGGTAAAGTAAACGAAGCGGCACCGTCCGTCGGGGCGGCCTCGGTTGCGACGCCGCTTTTATATTTGTCATTTGATCGGGCTTCCGGCAATGCCGCTGGCGCTACGGTTATCAATGAAGGTAGCGGTGGCACGGCAATGAATGGTGTCGTCGTTGGTAGCGCAAGCATCACCAGCGGTGGTCGTCTCGGCGGCAACGCTTTGAGCATTGGTAGCGGTGCGGCGAACTCCGGTTATGTGCTCATCAATAATCCAGTCGTGGCTATGACTGGAGCAGGCAGTTGGTCAATCGGCATGTGGTTAAAGACCTCGACTGCGGGTGGCGCTTATGCGTATCAAGGCAGTGGTGGTTGGGGTTCCGGCAATATGGAATTTTATTTAAACCCCGGTAGCGGCGTGGCGGGAACTCATGCGGGCGGCGTAAGTTTTGCGCAAGGCTGGGAACAAGGCAGCACCAACATCAACGATGGCGCTTGGCACTTTGTGGTTATGACTTGCAACGGCACCACCAAGGCGATGTATGTAGACGGCAACGTTGATACGATTCAAACCAGTTGGCTCGCGGGCACGGGCGTGGGCTCGCAATTGTGGATCGGTGGTGGACCAGATGCCACCTCAGGTCAGGTTGGCTTGAACGGCTTGATTGATGAAGTTTCTGTTTATAACCGCGCCTTGAGCCAGTCCGAAGTTCAAATGCTCATGGCGGCAGGCACGACGCAGGGCGCAGTCTCGCCCAACAGCGCCGTTTCTGTGGCGGCGTCTTCCACCTTGGATCTGGTTGGCAATTCGCAGGTTGTGGCCGGCTTTAGCGGCGCGGGGACGGTTGATTCTACTTTGGCAAACGGCGCGCCGATGCTTGTCGTCAATAACAACCCGGCGGCATCCTCAAATATATTTAGCGGTGTCATCACAAATTCGGCGGGCTCGCTCTCACTGGCTAAAGCAGGCACGGGCACTTTGACGCTCAACGGCGCAACCGCCAACGGTTACAGTGGCTCAACGATTCTTAGTGGTGGTTCGCTCATTGAAGATTTTGCCAACGCTACATCCGCCAACAATCTCATCAGCACCAATTCGACGTTGGTGCTTGGCGGCGTCAGCACGTTCCAAGTCAAACAAAAGAGCGCCACGACGACATCGCAGACTTTTTCCAACACCATCATTAACCCCGGATTCTCAAAAGTTATAGGCACGCAAGTGACTTCGGGTGCTTTATCACTTTCATTGGGCTTGATGTCGCAAATTCCTGGTGGCGTGGTGGACTTTACCACCCCAACCGGCGGTTCCATCACGGTTTCAAATGCTGCCGTCAATAACATCCTCGGCGGTTGGGCGACGGTGAATGGCACGGTGGATTGGGCCACGACGAATGCCAGCGGAAATATTATTACTTACGCTGGCTATACTTCTGTTTCAGGAAGCACGGCACCGAGTGCGACGCTAAACTGGAAGACCACCGCCAATGCAGGTCCGAGTGCGAGCGGCACCATAAACTCTGCGAATGTGGTCGGAGGCGATTTGCAGGTTGGGACAACCACTCTGACACTTGCCAGCGGTGGTCTTATTTTGGGCAGCACAGAAAGATGGGTGTCAACTGGGGCAGGCGGTAAACTCCTATCCGGCTTGTCCACCGGTGAGTTCTATATTCATGCCAATACTTTGGCTCGGGTCAACGGCTTTCAGATTCAGCCCGTCATTGCTGATGGTTCAGTGCCCACGACGGTAATCAAGGACGGTCCTGGTCAGGTGCAGATGACTGCGACCAACACCTATACGGGCGGCACGGTGGTTAATGCTGGCACGATGTATTTGGGAGTTGCGGCAGGAAATGGCAGGGGAACAATCCGTAATGTTCTAACCATCAACTCGGGGGCAACGGTGCAAATGCAATTCGCCGATTGCCTCGGTTATACGGCAGGCATCGCTGTCACCGCTATCAACATCAACGGTGGCACGCTGAATAATAATGGCAATTTCAATAACGGCTATTTTGCGACTCTAAATCTAACCGGTGGCACTTTGAGTTCATCTGGTGGTGGTGCATTTAACTCCACATTAGGTATCAACTCTTCTGCTAGTCCGATTACGTCAACCATTAGCGCTCCCTTTGCCATGCGGGCGGCGGGTCTGACTATAAATGTCGCCCAAGGCACAACGCCGAGCGGCATTGACTTGGTTGATTCTGGAATCATTAGCTATGGCTCGGGTGGCAGCGGAGCTGTCACAAAAACGGGCGCGGGCACACTTTTACTTTCCGGCGCAAACTCTTTCACTGGCGGTGTAAACAATAATGCCGGGACAATCGTGATTGGTAACAATGCAGCCTTCGGCACCGCTGCTGGCACGTTGACGATGAATGGCGGCTCGGTAGTGAACAATCCGGGCAACAGCTACACGAATTCGAATAACATCAGTCTTGCCAGCGCGGGCAGCTTCGGTGTGAACACGGGCGATACGCTCTCGCTTCAAGGCGCTATCAGCAACACCAACAGCCTGACGAAAAACGGCGGCGGCATTTTGAAATTCACCAGTGCGAATACCTTCAGCGGTAACACCACGATCAACGCCGGCACGCTGGCGCTTAGCGGTGTTGGTTCAATTGCCAACTCTCCGAACATCACCATTGCGAGCGGCGCAGCGTTGGATGTTTCGGCCACGTCCACCGCTTTCAATTTTGGTGCCAGCCAAACTTTGTTCAGCAGCGGCTCAGTCGTTGGCTCGGCGACCGTGACGAACGGTTCAAAACTTTACGCAGGCACGGATGGAACTTATGCCACCGGCACCTTTGCCAACAACCTGACGCTGGCTCCGGGCGCAGCGGTTTATTTTGATTTGAGCACTTCCGCTTCTGGTGTGAATGACAAGTTCACGGTGGCGGGCAACCTGACGAACAATTTCAATTTGATTCATATCAAAGCGCCGAGCACGTCGGTCGGCTTGGATCAATCGGCGGACTATGTGCTCTTCAGCGTGGCCGGCATCATCGCGAGCAATGTCGCCTTCGCGCCGGTCTGGGATGTGACGCCGACCAACTCGACGCATTTCCGTATCGTGACAGCGGCGAATACCGTTTCACTTCACTATGACGCGAGTCTGACGGCACCGGCTGCGGTTGGTGTGGCGACGACGCCGGTGACCCGTAATCAAAACGTGAATGTCAGTGTCGCGGTCACCGTGGGAACTTATGCCATCAGCACGGTCATTGCGGACACCAGCGCGGTCGGTGGTTCATCCACCTTGACACTGTTCCCGGATGCGACGGGCACGAACTACACCAACACGGTGAATGTAAGCACCACCACGCCGGTTGGCAGCAAAACCTTTAGCGCCACGGTGACGGATTCAAATGGCTTCTTCACGGTCGCCACCATTCCGTTGACCGTCACAGTTGCCAATCAAACGTGGAATGGCGGCGGTGCGGATGACAACTGGACGAGCAATCCGAACTGGCTCAGCGGCGCCGGTCCGGCGCTCGCAGGCGATATCGTGAGTTTTGCGGGAGCGACTCGATTGTTCCCCAATTTGAATGCAAATTTCAGCGTCACGGGCGTGACGTTTAATAGTGGCGCAAGCAGCTTCACCAACAGCTCGGCGAGCGGCAATTTCTTGACGCTGACCGGCAGCGGGGTGACGAATAATTCTGCTAATCCGCAGACGTTGAATGTGCCCATCGCCATGGCGGCGGCGCAGACGTTCAACGCCGCGTCCGGCAATTTGATTTTCAGTCAGGCCGTTACCAACGGTGGCAATCTGCTCACCGTGAGCGGCACGTCTAACGCCATCATCAGCGGAGCGATTGTCGGCGCAGGCGCGCTGACCAAGACGGGCAATGGCACGCTGACACTTTCCGGCGTGAACGCTTATACCGGAGCTACGGCAGTGAACGCGGGCAGTGTGAATTTTTCAGGCTCGCTCGGCGTCGCCCCAGCCACAGCTGCGAGCGCGCTTACCGTCAACAATAACGGTGGGAATGCGATTGTCACTGTCAGTTCACCGGCAAACATCCGGTTTAATAACAACAACCCGCTCATTGGAAATAATGCGACCGCTGTCGGCGCGCTGTTCCAGACCGGTGGCATCATCACCGGTATGAACCAGCTTCAACTCGGCGCGGTCACCGGCGGCTCGTATGGTTATTACAATCTTTCCGGCGGCACGAACACCGTCACTGAGTTTGACATCGGCGGGTTCAATGGTGCGGCCGTGGGCGTTTGCGATATGTCCGGCGGCACGCTCAACGTGACCAACTGGTTTATTCCGTCACGCGGTGTTGGTGGCACGGGCATTTTTAATATGACCGGCGGCACATTAAACTTCAGCGGCCCGGCTGCCCAGATTGCGGCAAATTGGGGTGGCGGCACGGTTGGCGTGGGAATCATCGGCATTGCCAATGGGAATTTCATCGCGCTGCCGGCGAATGTGAATTTGATGCAGACCGGTGGCAGTGGAAAATTGGGCGAAATAAATCTTCTGACCGGCGGACTGATGCAGGTCAACAGCGTCGCGCCTGGTTCCGCGACCGGCAACAGCCTCGTCAATTTCAACGGCGGCACGTTGAAGGCGAGCACGGCGACCACGAACTTCCTGACGGCCAACCTCACGACGGTCAATGTTTTTGCCAATGGCGGCACGATCAATAACAACGGCGTGAACATCACGCTTCCGAAAATTCTTTCGGCACCGACGGGCAGCGGTATTTATAGCGCACCCGTCACCGCCGGCGGTAGCGGCTATGTCACGCCGCCCGCAGTCACATTCACGGGTGATGGTGTTGGCGCTGCCGGCTACGCCACAGTTTCAGGCGGAGCGATCACTGGCATTGTCATCACCAGTCCTGGCACTGGATATTCTACAATTACCGCCGTCCTTACTGGTGGCGGCGGCAGTGGTGCGACGATTGACACAAGCACACTGACGGCTAACACGAGCGGCGGCATGACCTTCAATGGTTCTGGCACCACGACTTTGGCTAATGGCAACACTTACACCGGCACCACTTTGGTGGCGGGCGGAAAACTGAATTGGAATTATCAGACCATGGGTGTGGCCGGTGATATGATTGTCAGTAATGCGACACTGGTGTTGGATGCGACCGGCGGCAGTGCCTACACGCCTGCGAACTTGACGTTGAGTTCTAACGGGGTCGTGACCCTTGCTTATGGCACGTTGGCAAACGTCAATCCCGGCTTCACCGCCATCGCCGCCACCGGCAATCTCACTTCCTTGGGAACCAACATCATTAACATGACCGGCTCCGGATTCGTGCTCGGTCAGTTCCCGCTGATTTCCTACAACGGCACACCGTTGACGGATCAAAACTTCACCAACGATTTCAAAATCGGAACTTTGCCGCCGGGCGTTTCGGGTTACTTGAGCAATAATGCCACGGCCACGCCGCCGTCGGTTGACCTCGTTGTCACGCTCATCGGTCAAACGCTGACGTGGAATGGTAATACTGCCGGCAGCGAAACCAATTGGGATATCAATACGACCCCCAACTGGACGGGTGGCGATAATTATTATCACGAATATTCCGGCAACACCTTTGGCGACATTGTGACCTTCGACGACTCGTTGGCTTATCCGTATTACACCAATGTCAACCTGACCACCACGCTGCACCCGTCAACCTTGACGGTGAGTGGCACCTATCCTTACAGCCTCACGGGTTCAGGCTCGATTGCGGGCGCCGGTGCCTTGGTGATGAGCAACTCTGCCTCGTTGTTCCTGGGCACGAGCAATAGCTACACCGGCGGCACGACTATCAATGCCGGCACGGTGATTGTCACGAACGACAACGGGCTCGGTGCCAGCTCCGGTGCGCTGACGCTGAACGGCGGCACAATGCAATATGCGGCGAGCACGGCGAGCACGCGTGCGGTGGCGGTCAATGCGAATTCCACAGTTGATGTCGTTGCCGGTGCAACGGTGCAACTGGGCGGTATTCTTTCAGGCACGAGCACTTTGACCAAGACGGACAACGGCACGTTGAGTTTGACCAACGTCAATACTTACAACGCGGTGACGACTGTTGCGGGCGGCACATTGGCCGTGGCCAACGGTCTCTTCGGCAACACCGCCTATAACATTGAAATCGCTCCAGCCAGCGGCCAGGTCGCCTCGTTCAATGTTTCCAATGGTGTGGTGAATGCAAACCGCGTCATCGTCGGTGGCAATTCGGGCAACAACGCTTTGCCCGGCACTGGCACAGTCAATCAAAGCGGTGGCACGATTAATTCGCTCCAATGGTTCACCGTCGGTTCTGGTAACACCGTCGTTGCTGGTTCACCCGATGGCGTCGGCACATTCAATATGAGCGGCGGTATTCTCAATGTGGAAAACCAGCAGATGGAAGTTGGCAACTTTACGAATGCCTCGGGCACGGTCAACGTGAGCGGTTCCTCAGCAATCAACATCTGGAACAATAACTTCATTGCGCTCGGGGCGAACAACAACACCGCGAGCGGCACGTTCACGCAGAATGGTGGCACGGTCACATTCTACAGTGATGCCGGCACGACGCCGGGCGGGACGGGGATTCTTTATCTTGGTAAGGCGGCAGTTTCAGCCGGCGTCTTCACTTACAACCTTAATGGCGGCACGTTGACGGCGAATCAAATTTCGCGCGGTGCCGGCACGGGCAATTTCTACTTCAATGGCGGCACTTTGAAGGCGGCCAAAGCCACCACTACCCTCATGACTGGCTTGAGCGCGGCGCTGGTTTCGACTAACGGCGCAATTATTGATGACGGCGGATTCGCCATCACCATCGGCCAGGCGTTGATTCATGACACAGCCTTGGGTGCCACGGCGGACAGCGGCTTGACCAAGAATGGTTCCGGCGCTTTGACCTTGTCCGGCGTGAATACCTTCACTGGAGCGATTACGAATAACGGCGGCACACTCACGCTGAACAGCGCGAGCACTTACGCTGGCTCTGCCACCATTAATGCGGGCAGCTTGGTGATGACCACCGCTTCCCAAATCGGTGGCAACGTTACGTTCAACAACGGCACTTCGTTAAGCCTCACGCAAGTTGGCGCGGGCACAAATCTCGTTGGCAACCTCACGCTCGGCCTCACGTCGGGCACGGGAGCGACGTTGAATCTGGCGTTGGCGAATGGCAATGCGTCGCCCACATTGCTCAACTGCGGCACGTTGACTTTGAATGGCACAAGTTCAATCACCATCGCTGGCGGCTTCAGCGTCGGTGTGGTTCCGCTGATTCATTACACCGGCGCAATCGCGGGATCGGGTAGTTTCAACTCGACGATCGTCGCGCCGCGCGGTGTCACCGCTGTGTTGTCTAATAGCGTCAGCACTTCGACCATCTACGCGGTGATTACTTCAACTGGTTCGGGCATCGTTTGGACCGGCACCAGCCCGATTAATCCGAACCTGTGGGACATCACCACCAGCACCAACTGGACGATTCTCGGCTCGCCGACGGCTTACTTGCAACCAGTGACGCCGGGTGACGCAGTCACCTTCAACGATTCCGGTAGCAGCTCCGTCACACTAAACACGACGGTCAGTCCGGCTAACGTGACAATCAGCAATGCTTTCTCAAGCTACACCTTCTCCGGCAGCGGTCACATCGCTGGCACAACCAGCTTGCTCAAGCAAGGCGCTGGCTCGGTTGCGCTGAACATGGCAGCTTCCACTTACACGGGTAACACCGTCATCAGCGCGGGCACGCTCAAACTTGGTGCAGCAAATATGATTCCCGGTGGCGCCGGCGTAGGCAACGTGACTAACAACGGCACGATTGATTTGAACACCTTCAGCGACACCGTCAACAATCTGACCGGTTCCGGCATCATTGATACCGTGGCTGGCGGCACACCGACGCTGACCGTCAACATCTCCAACACCAACAACATCACCTTCTCTGGTTCCATCCAGAACACGGCCGGCGCACTGTCGCTCGTCAAGACCGGCACCAATGCGCTGACGTTGAGCGGGACGAATACCTTCTCGGGCAACTTGTTTGCGAATGCGGGCACGCTC
>Ga0208111_1000249_pt1 | contig 15474 bp, 8 predicted proteins | sample CryBogCBH08Aug08_FD_184605 | JGI IMG/M metagenome (GOLD analysis project Ga0208111, IMG submission 184605) | Freshwater microbial communities from Crystal Bog, Wisconsin, USA - CBH08Aug08 (SPAdes) (version 2) | ecosystem: Environmental > Aquatic > Freshwater > Lake | place: Crystal Bog... | reverse complement strand
GACCTATCACCAGAAGATAGGGAGATAGCTACTGCATTAGCTTCACAGAAAGCTGGCAAGGTAACTCTCAAAAAAAGACCTTTTGGATTAGGACTTGGTGAAGAATTTAGCCGTGGTGTTGGCGACATAGCATCAGGACTTATTGGATCAACAGCTGGCGTATTACCAAATCAGACTCAGAACAACTTTGATATACAACGTCATTTAGACAATTTAGTTAACGGCACTATAGACCCAGTAGAAGGTGGTAATGTAGTAAGTAAGTTCATGCTATCTACAGCCAATCAGTTACCAATAATAGTAGCATCATTTAGTGGCCCTGGACTTGGTGTTTTAGCAACAAGTAATTACGGCAATGCTAGAAGCGAATTAAGAGACCAAGGTATAACAGGACCAGAATCTATTGGCATTGCTGCTACTACGTCGTTAATACAAACTGGTTCTCAATACTACATAGGTAAATTATTTGGTAACTTAGCACCTTCAGCAGAAAGCACATTTGCATCGCTAAGCAAGCTAGGAGCCCGTGATCTATCAGTAGCTCTGGCAAAACAAACAGCTATACGTGGTGCTGAGTTTGGCGGCATAACAGCAGGACAGTTGGTAGCTAAGCCATTTTCTCAGCAAGTTATGGCGATGATAGACCATGCTTTACCTGAGGATTACAGAACCAATTTAAAGAGCCCAGATTGGCAACAAGAGTTCACTAAGCCATTAATAGAATCAGGACCTAATACAGCTATAGGATTAGGCGCATACATGATTGTAGGCTTAGGTATAGGCAAGATACATTCGTCTTATGCTAAAGTGCTGATGACAGACGAAGTTAGCATGAAAGCTCTTGGTATACCCAATGATAAGATTGAGCAGATAAGAGAAACTCCTAATACAGATGCTAAACAAGAAATATTCAAAGAAGCATTTCAAGGTCCTAAGCAGTTTGACGAAGGTCAGAATACCGCAGTACACGAGCTAAACCAAAGAAACGGAGGTACAGCTCCTTTTAAGAATGCAGTTGTACGTATAGGTGATGGTAGGTCTTTCCGTGGCGCAATGCACGATGATGCCTACTCGTCCATGAATTTCCACATTGGTGATTTGGTTGGCGAGAATGTACGTTACGCAGGATATGAGGGTATACTCTATCGTGATGAAGAAGGTAACTTTACTGTAAGACCATCTGATCCTAATCAATCTCCAGTACAGGTAGAAGGTTCTGGTAAGACTTATTCAACCCCAGCAAACGAGGTTGGTGTAATACCCACTGAGTTCTCAGGTAAAAACAAACTAATACTCCAAGGCAAAGGTTATCGTGTAAGAGAAGGCTTTGAGGATGAGGAAGGAAACTTTTACAGCAGGGAGGATGCGATGAAGCATGCCCGTAAATACGGTCTATTAAACGGACCTTGGGCAGACGATACAGAGCTTCACAGTCACATGCTTACACAGTCATTAGGGCAGCCTGATGATTTAAAGGTGGTTAAAACTGGCGATGATAGTTACGCGGTACAAACACAAGCTGGTGTACCAATAGCTAATACGAGTACGCCAGAAATGGCTAAGCACATTGAAGAAAAGATAAAAGCTAAAGATCAAGAAAACATTACTAAGCAAGTTGGTAATGCAGTAGAACGTGAAAGCATGCCTAAAGAAGCTGCTCGTCCTATGTCGTTGTCTGAACGTGCTGCTGAAGCTCAAAAGCGTTTGGCTAAGAAGGGTGGTATAGCTAGATCATTTGCAGGAGGTTTTGATAAAGAAAGTATTGAAGATGCGGCAATAGTTACTGCTGATCTATTACACTCTGGCGCAATCAAAGCTGGCGACGTATCAGCTAAATTACTTGATATGTTTGGTGAGGCTGTTGCTCCTTATGCAGATCAAATTGAAACATTAGCTAAGGCTTATGCTGCATCAGAATCTCAACAACTGTTAAAGACTGCTACACAACAAGCTCAGCAATCACCTGAGGTTGGAAGATTCAAAGGTTTATGGAATACGTTAAAACAAAACGTAAGTGATGTGACAGAGTTTAGACACGAGGTATCAAACAGAGAATTGCCTAAGATGTCCAAAGTAGCACCAGAGATTAGTGATGCTGCTGTAGATCATGCTAACTCTCCTACCTCAAGACAGATACTACCACTTGCGGCACAATATACCGTACTAGGAGATCAGTTTGATAATCCAGAATTTAACGAAAGACTTGGTTCTTTTGGCGTAGAAGATATGCAAAGAGGACTTAAACAACATTACGTTAATGAGGCTGCCAAGCTAGATGAAAGAATTGCTAACGCTAAAGACGCCGAAGAAAGACGTGCTTTAAAACGTGAGCAACAAGGTTTATTAGAAGATGCTAATAATGTAACCACATTCATGTCTGATGAAGAATATGAAAGTGAGTCTAAAGACCCTGAGATTCTATTAGCCATTTCTAAGCATAAAGAATCAGTACAGGAACCCGCAGAAGAAATGCACAGGTCTCTTGGTGGCAAGATGGGCATATCAGGATTAAGGACTGGTGTGTTCTTCAACATGAAAGCCATTTTTGGAGATGAGACAGACAAGGTGTTGATGTCTGGTGGTGCTAAAGCTGGATCTGTTACTGGCTCTATGAAGCGTGGTAGCGTATTTAGTAAAGAAAGAACTGGTACTGCTAAAGAGTATTTAACTGATTACAAAACAATCAGCCAAAGAATGTTATCCAGCAATTATGAGTCATACACTAGAAACAAGTTGTATGATGCTATAGTTGATAAAGGTGCTGGAGTTGTAAGCAAGACAAGCCCTGGCGAAGGTTATACAGCATTACCAGTGCAGGGATACCCACGAGCAGAGACGTTATGGGTTAAGAACGAAATATACCCAGAGTTACGTAAAGTACTTAACTTAGATCCTAAACTTCAGATAAGTGGTTTAAGCGCATTAGCTGGTAAGATAAACAAAGCTACTTTAGTAAGCGGAGTTGAAGGTATTTATCACACAGCTAACTTAATCAGGAATGTTGCACAGACTATACAAGGCAGAAGTTTATTAAGTGATATAGCTGCCAAGAATCCACTCATTAGCATACCTACGGCTATTGCTAAAATTTTCAATAAGACCAGACAGCTAATGGATAAAGATCCAGAGCTTTATGATTCTGTGTATCAAATAAGTAAGTCTTACGGAGTCAGGGGTAATCCATTTGTAGATGAGCAATTAAATCCTACTAACCCTAACAAGTGGGAAACATCTAGAACTGGTAAGCTAATTAACACATTGGATTTAGCAGGCAGACTTGTAATCAACGACATGTACGAGGATGCAGTTAAACAGGGTATAGTAGCGGAAGATACGCCAGCCAATCGTAGGGAATGGTTACGTAAAGCTGGTAATTATAACGAACGTCTACAAAGCAATCTGCAAAGAATGGTAAAGCAGACAGGTATTTCTCCATTCGTAACTGCTGGTGTTAACAAATTACAAAATGGTATAGATCAAATGCTTCTACTTTCCCCGCGCATGAAGGGATTGAGTGATGCTGGCAGAAGAAGGATGATAGCTAGCAAGGTTGCCAATGCTGCATTCTGGTACGTATCAGCACCAATAGCCTTAAACATGTTGGCATGGAAAGATCCGTTCCCTAATGGCGTTCCTGCTGGTGCAGTAAAGATTGGAGTAGATAAGCAAGGTAAGCCTATTTACATAGACCCATTACAATGGACTGGTATGCGTACAGGTATGCGTGCTACTGGATTAGAAGCTATGATAGATGGCATGAGAAAAGGTCAGTCGTTCAGTACGACAAGTACGCACATAGCTCGTGATATGGCTGGTGAGATAATACGTCCATTTGCTGGAGTTCCCGCAGACGTAGCATCATTAGCTTTAACAGGACATACTACCTATTCGCTAATTAACGGAAGGGCTCCTGAAACAGGTAGACCTGGTACTAGCTTTGGTAACCTATTATACGGCTTTACAGGTGTTAACCCATTGGCAGCTTCGGCAGGCAAAGGATTTATGGAAGAACCAACAGCTGCTAGCATGGCAAGTAAGATTGGATCTGGCGTATTAAAAGCCGCAGAAGATATTGGCAGTGCAGTTACTGGCGTAAAGAAAGGCGAGGCTGATACCCCTATTACCCGCACGTTTGAAAAGGCACAACAGTTTAAAGAACAACAAGGCATAGCTAAGACTGGTGAACAATTTGCGCCATCAGAGTTTAGCAATCTTAAGAAGTATATATCTCAAAAGGATGACTCTAGAGCTATAGCTGAAATTAAATCATTGGTTGAGAACGAACGCGGAAAGAACAAAGAGGTTAAATTCCAGAAAATAGAAGAAGCTATTAGGCGTTCTTACTTAAAAAACTTTACTGGTAGTCGTGCTGATGAAGCCAACTTTGTTAAAACATTAACTCCTAAAGAAAAAGTTGATTACCAAAAGGCTATGGAAATGAAACTAAAAGATTATGAGAAAGCTATTTCTTTGGTAAAAAGAGCTAAATCCCGTAATATAGAAACATCCTTAAAATGAGTAGTCGATTCCCAGATGAAATAGAGTACGATATGAATATGGCTGAGACAGGCCGTAGTGGATGCCTCATACCTGAGATAGAAGATGACTGCTCAGGCGACAAAGATTGGGAGGACGACAATGAATGAAGTAAGCGATAAGATTGCCCTAGTGTGCTGTAACCCCTTGTTCTGTTCCCTAGCCGAAAGATTTGGGCGGGACTTCAAGAAGGTTTACCTACACATCCCTTATGCAGGGTCTTTCCCCACCATGAACTCTGGGCTAATAGGCACAGGGCTTAAGAACGTGGAGTTGGTGGATGATGTCTTTGGACCCCACTTTGATAAGGTGGACATATTCATATTCCCCGACCTTGGTACAGCAGCCTTACAGATACACCTAGAAAAGCTAGGAAAGCGTGTTTGGGGGCCACGAAATGCTGAGGAGCTAGAACAGTACAGAGAGCTATGTAAAAAGCTCATGGAGGAGCGAGGGCTACCTGTACAGCCTTGGAAGGTGGTAAAGGGCGTAACGGCCTTAGAAACGCATCTAAAGGCCCATCCACGGCAACATGTAAAGATTGATAAGTGGCGCGGGGTAACAGAAACCTTCTTCAGCCCTGAATGGGACGTTGTAGAACCCAAGGTGCATGCCATAGCTAATGACATAGGCGGCTTTAAAGAGGAGCTTGAGTTCATTGTTGAGGACGACCTCCCAGACCGCGTAGAGGTGGGTATAGACACCTATTGCATAGACGGCATGTATCCCGACAACACCCTATTTGGCATAGAGGCTAAGGACATGGGCTATGTAGGACAGATGGTTAAATGGGATGATATACCTGAGCCCTTAAGAAGATGGAATGAAACCTTTGCTCCTTTGTTTGCCCAATATGGATGCCGTGCGTCAGTCTCTAACGAAGTACGTATAGGCAAGGACTTAAAGCCTTACATGGTGGATGCGACAATACGTGCCCCTTCCCCGCCATCAGAACTATGGCAAGAGCTATTCACCAACCTATCCGAGATTGTATGGTATGGGTCAGAGGGGATCTTGGTAGAGCCTAAGCCTGCGGGCAAATGGGGCGTAGAAGTACTTATTAAGTCCCAATGGGCTAAGGACAACTGGCAAGCCGTTGATTACCCAGAGAAGTATGCCAACCAAATAAAGCTCTATAATTGCGTAGTCATTGATAGTAAACGATTTGTAGTAACCCAGCATGAGGACATGATAGAGATAGGAGCTGTGGTAGGCTGGGGAGACACCCTAGAAGAAGCCGTAGAACATGCTAGGGAGGCGGGAGAATCCATCAAGGGCTATGGTATCAAATTTAACATGGGTCCAATCGACACCGTGAACAAGGCTATCGAGGAGTTGGTTGAAATTGGTATTTCGCCCTTCAAGATGGACAAAGAAGAAAAACAATCTAAACCAGACTAACGATGAGCGTAACAAGTCAAACAGCTACCCAAACAACGGCTTACGTCAATACAGCCACCCCTATTCCTATAGGCTTTCCGTTTAACTATACCAATGGCATTCCTGACCTCATCGTAAACAATGGGGCTGTTACCCTAGGCTTTAACGTAGACTACACCATTAGTGGTGGTGGGTATAATGCCATGAATCAGCTACAAACTGGTACGCTTACATGGACGGGGTTTACGGGCACAGGAAGCCACATCCCTACGGCTGGTGATTTGATTACCATTCAGCGTAACATTCCGCTTACACAGACTACTACATTCAGCTCCACAGGTCTCCTAACCCCTTTGATGATTGAGCAGGATGATGACAGGCTTACCACGATAGCTCAGGAGATTGCGAACAACCAATATAGTCCTTTTCCTAACATTTCTGGTGGCCCTCAGATTCCATGTATTCCTTGGATTACAACAGAAACTGGTACGCCATCCAACACGGGTACGACAACATCTCTTAATAGCTTAAGCGTAGTTAATATTACCAATAACTACCTACCGCTTATTATATCTACGTCTATCACCTATCCTGGCGCAGGAGACGGACTTCAATTTTGGAAGCTGCGTGTTAATACAAACAACAATGTAAATAACCCTGGCATCTACGTTGTCCCCCTTTATCAGGCATCTGGTCAGAACTTAATTTGGGTTAGAGTGGGATAATAAATGCCTTCCACTTCCAACTTTGATCTAACGTATAACCAACAAAACGTTGTTGCTGGCGGGGCTCTGTCTAACCCTGCGGCAACGACTGGTATGGCTGGCGGCGGAGTAGATCAGATATTAGCTGGAAGTAATATCACTGTTAGCCCTACGTCTGGTGTGGGTACAGTGACCATTTCAGCAACTGGTGGAACTACAACAACAGGACAGTCTATACTAGCTGGTAATAATTCAGGCGGGTTTCAAAACGTTTCGTTAACAGGCTTAAATTACGACACTACTAGCCACACATTAAGCACTACTAACAATGGTAATGTTGTTGGACCTAGCACTGGAGCAACAGACGGAAACGTTCCTTTGTATGACGGTACAACAGGTAAGTTAATCAAGAATGGTCCTGCTCCTAACATAACGATTGCTGGTACATCTACAGCTTTAGGTGGAAGCATATCACAGGATACTATTACGGGATTAAGCGCTACAGCAGGTATAGTTAAACATACTAGTGCAGCTAACACTTTAGCCTTAGCTACGGCAGGTACGGACTATTCTGCTGGTACGTCATCTTTAGCCACAGGAATAGTTAAGAGTACGACAAGCACGGGAGCTTTAAGCATAGCTACTAATACAGATGTTAGTAATACCTTTCCTACATCTAGTACTGCTAATCAAGTTTATGCTACGCCAAATGGAACAACAGGAGTTCCTACTCTTAGGTCTTTAGTTTCCGCAGATATACCATCATTAAACTATGTTGCTTCATCTGGCGGCACTGCTACCAACCTTACATTATCTGGTACATTAAAAGACAGTAATTCAAGTAGTGCTGGTACTAGCGGACAGGTTCTTTCCTCAACAGCAACTGGTACTAAGTGGATAACACCATCAAGTGGTGGTAATGTTACAGGTACAGGTTCAAGTGTAATAGGAAACTTTGCAGCGTTTAGTAACACAAGTGCCTCAGGAATTAATGACACAAACTATAATAGTGGTTCATTTGTAGCGGCATCTAGTGGATCAGCAGCCAATCTTACATTAACAGGCACATTAACAGCAGGCGGTAGTGCAGGAACTTCTGGATACTTTTTGCAAACAACTGGCACTGGCGTCAAATGGGCATCTACAAGTGGTGGTAGTGGTGTAACGCAAGTTAATCAAGGCACTGGTATTGCGTTAAGTCCGAATCCTATTACCACAACTGGTACAGTAGCTTTGGATTCCGCGTACGCTGGTAATGGAATAGGCACTGTTAACGGAATAGCTAAAGGCAATGGCTCTGGCACTATTACAGCGGCTTTAGCAGGGACAGACTATTCGGCAGGCACATCAACCCTTGCTACGGGTGTTCTCAAAAGCACAACAACCACAGGTGCTTTGAGTATAGCTGGCGGATCAGACTTAAACAGTACGTTTGGTAGCCAGACAGCTAAGACCTTTTACGCAGCTCCTAATGGAGGCTCGGGCACTCCTAGCTTTAGGGCTATAGCTGTATCAGACGTTCCTACGCTTAATCAGAATACCACAGGAACTGCTGCCAACGTCACAGGTACTGTTGCAGTTGGTAATGGCGGCACAGGAACAGCAACAACTCCTACCAACGGACAGTTATTAATAGGAAATGGCAGTGGTTATACATTAGGAACTATTTCAGGAACTGGAACTGTAAGCGTAATTAACGGTACTGGTACAATATCAATTAACGGATCTGGCTTATCAAACCCAATGACATCAGTTGGTGATTTGATAGTTGGCGGAACATCGGGCACACCTACCAGACTTGCTGGCAATAATGTTGGCACTCTTTACAGACTCACTCAGTCAGGCACTGGTAGCGCAAGTACAGCTCCTATTTGGAGACAAGATAATGTATTTAATGTTAAGGACTATGGTGCTGCTGGAGACGGTACAACACCTGATGATACACCATTACAAAACGCTTTAACAGCAGCTGCTAACGCTAATGGTTGTTTGTACATTCCTACAGGTAATTATAAATATTCTACTGGATTAACTCTGCCTTCTGGATTTGTTGGTAAAATTTCAATCAAAGGTGACGGATACAGAGTATCTACCTTATTGTATGTTGGTACAGGCACTGCATTAGACCTTGAGCTTACTAGCGGCACAACTGGTAGCGGAGGTACAGTTTACTATAACAACGTAGAGATATACGATATTGGTATAATAGCTAATGCTACCTCTGCGGCTTCTACGGGATTAAAAATAGCTTACATTAACGGAACATCTCCGTCATCAGGACAAAACTTTGACGAGACTCATCCTGGTGTCGTATTAGACGGATTGTACATATCGCCTTTATTCACTGGTCTTTACGTACAAGCAAACGCAAACGCTGGTTTTAACTACGGAATAAAACTGTTTGGTGTTTGTGAAGCCTCACTTAAAGACGTTTACGTTGTTGGTAATGATAGTAATTACTTAAACACTTGGAACTCAACTAACGGTTGGGCTGCTGGCACAAGAGGTATATGGTTAAGCGGTGGTGTTAACAATTTTTGGCACAACGTAAACGTAAGATATTGGGGTCAAGGAATTGTGTTTAGCGCTCCACCTGTTGCTGTACCTTCTGGGACTGCTACATGGACTTCAGGTACTTATTATACAGCAGGCCAGTACGTACAAGCGAGTTATGCTTACAACGCCATTTACGGAGTCGTTACGGTATATGCTTACTGTTGGGTGTCGCACACAGCAGCTAGTGACTTTGAAACAGATTTTAATAATGGTAATTGGATAATACAAAAGTATCCAGTTGAAGGTAATTTTATGTCTCAAATAAATGGTGTAGAGCTTGGTGAGTTCATACACGTTTATGGTATAACTGGAATTGGTTACAACCCTGGTAGCAATCTTACAGAGCCTAATACAACAACGATAAATAACTTTCAGTTAGATAATGGATACGGCGCTTCTGGTACTTATGTTGGTAATAGACGTGGAATTGTTTTAGAGAATACTAATAATACATTTATAACTAACGGTCTTGGGATATTAGGCAGTAGTTCTGGTAGTCCAGTAGTTGGTGTTTACAACTGTACAACAACAACAATCTCGAATTGTAAGTTGTATAATGGTAATACAACCAATGGTAATGCCTTACAATTTAGTAATTATGTTGATTATGGTGGTGCTACATTAAGTGGATCTACCAACTGCTTAGTGACAAACTGCTTGCTTGTAGGTGCTGGTGGATCTGGACGTGGGGCTCAAATTGACTCAAGTTGTTCCAATATAACGATCATGGGATGTAGCACAATAGGTAGCGGTGCATCAGGAGTCTTAGACAATGGTAGTTCAGATATAGTTGTTTATAATCAAACATAATACATTTTAATAACATGAAACGTCTATTCCTATTTCTATTAACGGCTGTTGGGCTTTATGCCCAAAATCAGAACGTCACTGTCCAACCATCCCCAGGTTCGGGTGGTATGAATACGGGCACGTTTAACACCTATGGTATTAACTACTATCTAGCTAAGCCAGCTACGACATGGGACTTTACACAGGCTACAGTGTTGTTGCCGCAATCTATTTCTGGGGTCTTGTCCATCAACGCAGGACCTGGAATTGGGGTAAACAACAGCACAGGACAAGTGACAGTAAGCAACCTAGGTGTCATTACACTTACGGCTGGGAATGGGCTTGTAGGTACGTCTACGGCGGGAAATATAACGCTTAACAACGTAGGTGTGCTGGGGGTTCAAGCAGGCACGGGTATTTCAATTACGGGCAATGGAAGCTATCCCATTATCAATAGTGTCTCTACGACCAACGGCACAGTTACTAACGTATCTGCAATAGGGCAGAATGGTATAGGGGCTGTTACAACCAATAGCTCTACAACGCCTGTCATTACGCTTAACTTAGGGGCTATTACGCCAAGCTCCGTTACCACGAATGCTTTAACAGTAGGCTCTCTAACGGGTCCTGTTGTCTCCATAGGTGGTACTTATGGCATTACAGGACAGTCGGGTACGGGGATTCCAGCATACAACAACGCTCCCAATATCACGAACGCCACCCTTCTTGGCACAACTAACGTAGCTAACATTTCTACAACGGGGCTCTTAACTACAACCAACATCCGTACAACAGGGCTTACAGGTTATCTCTACGGCAATGATAATACGGGGAATGTCTCGGCTTCTACAACCATCCCAGCTGGCAGCGTCACAGGGCTAGCTACAGTGGCTACTACGGGCAACTATTATGATTTGACTAACAGACCTACCCTTAACGCAGGAACTGTCACCAGCGTGTCAGGAACGGGCACTGTGCAGGGAATAAGCCTATCTGGTACTGTTACCACGTCTGGTAGCTTAACTCTCGGCGGATCTTTGTCCCCCATCAATCTGGCTTCCCAAGTTAGCGGAACTCTAAACGTAGCATCTGGCGGTACAGGTGTGACAACATCATCTGGTGCTAATAGCGTAGTACTTCGTGATAGTAATAGTAATGTATCTGCAAATAACTTTTATTCAGGATTTACTAATCAAGCAGCAAGTGGCACTACATTAACATTAACGGCTGCATCTGCACCTAATATTGTAATTACAGGTTCTGGTGGACAGGTTATTAAACTGCCTGATGCTACCACCCTTCCTAACGGAACATTATTTTCATTTAATAACAATCAGTCGTCAGGAACAATTACTGTACAGAATAATTCTGGCACTACTGTATGCACGACACAATCAGGTGCATATATCTATTTAGTATTATTAAGTAATGGTTCGGCTGCTGGCACTTGGGATTATCACAACGTAGCTCCGTCTAATGCAAGCTGGTCAACAAACACGTTGTCATGGGCTGGGGCTTATACAAACGGAACATGGAATGGTAATGCTATAGGTGTTTTATACGGTGGCACAGGAACAACTGGTCTTACTGGTTATGTTTATGGCAATGGCACGAGCGCAATGACTGCTAGCACAACAATTCCTACATCAGCTTTAAGTGGTACAATAGCTTTAGGTACACAGGTGTCTGGTACGCTTAACGCAGCTTCTGGTGGTACGGGGGTGGCTGGCACTATAACGGGTTATGAATATGCCAATGGTACGGGGGCACATACGGCTAGTACAACCATACCAACGTCTGTCCTTTCTGGCACAATAAGTAATAGTCAGCTTACCAATAATAGCATAACGATTGCAGGCACGGCAACGGCCCTAGGAGGCTCTATCTCGCAGGATACGATCACTGGCCTATCCACAACTGGGTTAGTTCAACGTACAGGCGCTAATACGCTGGCAATAGCTACTCCTAATACGAACTACCTCCCAGCAACCACAGGCAATAGCGCACAGCTCTTAGCTTCTAACGGCTCAGGAGGAATGGCTAATGTTAATGTGGGTAGTGGGTTGTCCTATTCAGGAGGAACGCTTTCTAGTACGTCAGGGGGCGGATCTGTAACCAACGTAACAGTGAGTGGTAACTCAGGTGTGCTGGCAGGAGTGGCTACGCCCACGACGACACCTGCTATTAGCATAGGACTAGGCAACATAACGCCTCTTAGTGACACGTCTGTATTTAATGGACCTATTGGAGGAACAACCCCTAACGCTGGTAGCTTCACAACGCTTAATAGCTCTGGCGTAACTCAGTTGGCTACAGGTGGAAGTTATACTTATATTGGTGGTGGCGGAACAGGCCGTGGAACTGGTTTATTACAAGTTAGTAATGGCATACAGGCTATAAGTACATCTAACACATCCTTAGCCTACATGGGTCCTGTTTCGTATAACTATTACAATAATGGTACTGGTTCAAACTTTGTTGGTTCTTTTTTATTTCAATATGATACGGCTGCTACGGGAACTACTGCTGGTATTTCCAACGCATCATTAGGCGAATTGCTTTTTCAAAATAACAGCAATGGTATGATAATGACCAATGGACTTAATAGTTTATATTTAGGTACTTATAATACAATAGGTTTAAGTATTAATAGTTTACAACAAGTCAGCGTACCATCGACCGCTAGCTCGTCTAGCACCTCCACAGGAGCCTTAGTTGTCGGCAACGGAAGCAGTGGTGGACTGGGTGTGGGCGGAAATGGGTATTTTGGTGGATTAGTTGCTACTAATTTAGGTTTTCTATCTACAAATGCTTATTCTGGTTATGGTAGTGTATATGGAGCAGGTATAGATTTTAATAGTCCTAATATGAGATTTCTTAGTAATGCCAATTCTACTAATGGAACTTTTCAATGGTTATCTGGCAATAATGGTAGCTTTACTAGCCGTATGTATATTGATGGATCAGGCAACGTGGGCATCGGCACTACCTCGCCTAGCTTTTCTCTAGATGTACAAAACACTAGTACCAATGCACCATTGATTAGAACCTATGGTAACACTTATAGCGGAATACGTTTAGATACTTCTAATGGTAATGCGAATGCTAGAAACTGGGATGTGGTAAGTAACTTTTCAGCTTTTGGCGATTTTGGAATAAACCAAAGTAGTACATTAGGTGGCAGTCCAGATTCTGGTACAAATAGATTCTATATTAGCCAAGCAGGCAACGTGGGCATCGGCACCACCTTGCCTAGCGATCTTTTAAATGTAAATGGCTCTGCTAAATTTAATTCACAAATAGGCATTGGTGGCGCTTCACCCAATTCTGTTTTTTCTATCAACTCTTACATAGGTACAGGTAAAACCACATTACAATTTCAAGCTGGTACTGGTAATTTGTGGCAATTTGGTACTAATGCAGGAGCTGGAACTAGTGATGATATTACTGCGATTTATAGCGGTACATATGGATCATCACACGGATATAATCCATTAATGTTATGGAATAGTGCTGGTAGTGTATCTATTCCTGTCACCACTTCGTCGTCATCGACCACATCAGGCGCTCTGCAAGTGGCGGGTGGGGTCGGCGTTCAGGGGAACGGCTGGTTTGGTGGTCAATTAGTTGCAGGCAATTATATTTTAGAAAATCCTAGTTCTGGTAGTGCTTATATAGTTTCAAATAGACCTTCTAGCAGTACAGGACAAGCTGGTTTTCAATTTCAAACGGCTGGTGTTGCTGATTGGTATTATTACGAAGATTATAGTAGTAATACATTAACTTGGTATAATGCTAACACAGGTCATATTTTTATGTCCCTTAACACTTCTGGTACATTACAACTTAATGCTTATGGTGCTGGTACGCTTGTTACTAATAGCTCTGGTGTCATTAGTGCCTCATCAGATGCTCGTCTTAAGAACGTAAAGCATCCTTTCACGACAGGTCTTAAAGCCATCACAGAGATACATCCTGCGGTCTATAGCTGGAAATCTGAGGAGAAAGAGGGGGTACATACTGAGTATGCAGGTTTCATCGCCCAAGACGTTCAGAAAGCCATTCCTGAGGCCGTGGGGCAAGGTAAGGACGGTTATTTAACCCTTCAAGATAGGGCTATTACGGCAGCTTTAGTTAATGCAATTAAAGAACAACAGAAAGAAATCGAAGATCTTCAACAACAAGTTAAACAACTATCTAAACAACCATGAAAAAGCTCCTCATCCTTGCGCTCCTTGCGCTTCCTCTCATTAGCAAAGCACAGCTTGTACAAAGCCCAGAGTATTCTTGGCGCGTCCAAATCTGTGACCTAACCTACAACGCTAGCCAACAGCTCACAGCTTGTCCTGTCACCGTGTTCTATCAGAGTACCATTACCAACGGCGGGGCTTTCGTAAGCAACGTCCAGAGCGTTCCTCAGACCCTCTCTGTCGACCTCGTAGCTCAGGCTGCGTCAACAGTGGTCTACAACGGAACGACATACACCTATGGTCAGGCTTTAGGCATTATGAACGCCATATTTGCCCAAGAGCGTGCTGCGGAGTTGGCTAAGGCTTCCTCTGTTTCTGCCCCGCAAACCACCCAGAATCTGTCTCCAGCAGTTACGACCAACAACGCCAAATGAATCAGCACATTCAACGGCATTCTGTGGGCTATTGCTTAGTGGTTATGGCTCTAGCAGATGCGTTTGCGGAACAGTTTAAGGGAGTTACCCATCAACAGGTGGCTTCCATGAATTGGCTTGATTGGGCGGTTAGCTTCGCTGAGTTTATTGCCGCAGCTGGCACTGTCCTAGCAGCCTATCTCCAGAAATATCCTTCCTATGAAACTCCTTCCCTTCCTCCTGTTAGTCCTGCTAAGTAGTGGATGTCAGTCTACGGCTACCAAGAACGCTGCTACGTTTGTACAGCAAATTGGGGCTATGAATCTGAATGCCGCGGATATAAGCCAGAGTACGTCCACTCCGTTCTACAGTCACTCCGAGAGTGCTGCGGGGGTTGCTACGAGTCCTAACGGCTTGTCTATCATTAACGTTAAAGCTGATATAGCTATCCCTCTTTGGGGTACAACATGGTCTTTCTCAGCCTCTAGCCTTACAGCAGGGTCTAATCCTCCGACAGTAGTTCCCGCCAAATGAACTGGGCAGAATGGCTATTAATGGCATTTGCAGGGTTTGTCGCCGTATTGGCGTTCTGCTTTGTCGTGTTCTGCGTATTGTGCTGGTGGTGGAACAGGGAGTTTTGCGAAGATGACGAGTGATTTTACCAAGGCCAAGCTCTGTAAGCTGGCCTATCACACCCTCAACCTAGTCCGTATAGACGACTCCAACATGGGGTTTCCCGCAGGTTATACGCTGTCAGATGTGCTTTATGGGCAGGATAAAGACGGCATTAGGCCATTCGGCCTTGTAGTAAACGACCCTGATGGGGCTCAAATTGTCTCATTTCGAGGCACTGATACATGGTCTGAGTGGTATACGGATGCGGAAATCGAGTTAGTGCCTAACTCT
>Ga0208111_1000240_pt1 | contig 16078 bp, 18 predicted proteins | sample CryBogCBH08Aug08_FD_184605 | JGI IMG/M metagenome (GOLD analysis project Ga0208111, IMG submission 184605) | Freshwater microbial communities from Crystal Bog, Wisconsin, USA - CBH08Aug08 (SPAdes) (version 2) | ecosystem: Environmental > Aquatic > Freshwater > Lake | place: Crystal Bog... | reverse complement strand
AGCGGAAGCCATCTCCTCAGAGTCATCGCTCTTCAACTGAGTTGCTCCACGGATAGCTCTCACTCTCATGGAACTAGCCTACAGTTCAGAGAGGCTCAGTTGTCCGCCTTTTTGATATTAACGTTTAACTTTTTTATAAGTCAAACTTTAAGTCGTTAAATTGATTCCAATTTATCGACAATCAATTCTGGAAGTTTTTGGATGCAATTTGCATACCTGTAAATCGACTTTTAGGAGGTAAAATACGCTTAATAATGTCGATAAAACGTTAATAAAAATGCCTGCACGAAGGTAAATTATCGTTATATTGCTATTTGTAAAATGTTTTTAGCGATTTAACTTTAAAACCTTAAACAAATTAGTTAACTCCACCTCGTTTAACTTTCGATATCGGCCTACCCCAGTCTCGGCCAAGGAGATAGGTCCAAATTCGGTACGGATCAGCCTGAGAACCGGTAGCTCCAAGAACTCAAAAATTCGACGGACGATGTGGTACCTGCCCTCGTGTATGGAGATCTCCACCCAGGAGTGTTTTGGATTGACCTCTCGCAAAGTCTTAACTTCCAACGCTCTTGCCAAGCCATCTTCAAGTTGAATACCAGCAGCGATCGCGGCGAGTTGCTCCTTGGTCAGGACGCCCTCCAGCTCGACCAGATACTTTTTGACCATTCCGTAAGAAGGGTGTGTTGCTCTATGTGCCAAATCTCCATCATTTGTGAGAAGTATTAACCCCTCACTCTCCCGGTCCAATCGACCAACGTGGAAGAGCCTTTCGCTACGATCTTTAAAGTAATCGCCTAGGGATGGGCGACCATCGGGGTCTGACATGGTGGATAAAATACCTATTGGTTTATGAAAAGCGAGGTAAACATTAGTTTTTTTAGTTGAAATAGACTCACCATCAACCTCTACTTTAGAGATTTCTGGATCTACCTTTGAGCCAAGTTGGGTTATTTGGACTCCATCGACGCTTACACGTCCGTCAAGGATTAATTGTTCACTAGCTCTGCGACTTGCTATCCCAGCGTCGGCGAGCACTTTTTGTAGGCGTACTAAAGCCATATCTTCCTCTCATCACGGCCAATCTGGGCGTGGCAGTCCACATAAGGACTATTTTGGAAGTCTAAACCCTAAGTTAAGAGAAGCGAAATCTGGCTAGTCGGTGAGCGAGGCCAAGACCTCATCGAGGCCATCGACATCAGGAAGGAAGGGAGCGAGGCCGGGAAGATCTTCTATCCCCCGCACTCCGATCTTCTCCAAGAAGAAACTGGTCGTCCCATAAAGAATTGCGCCTGTCTCCGGTTCAACCCCACGCTCCTCAACAAGTCCACGCGTGAGAAGGGTTTTCATGACCGCTTCCACGTTCACGCCGCGGATTGCTGAAACACGTGCCCGCGATACTGGCTGTCTGTAGGCGATTACCGCCAGAGTCTCAAGCGCAGCCTGGGTTAAGCGAGTCTGTTGGCCATCCAAAACGAATTTCTCGACGAGAGGGGCTTGATCTGGGTGGCTATAAAAGCGCCATCCACCAGCTACCTCGCGAAGCTGAAAGCCACGCCCCTGCTCCTCGTAACTTACAGCTAAGGCCTTAAGCGCCGCGGTCACAACTTCAGTAGGCACCTCAGTTATCTGCGCCAGAACGACCTCATTGACAGGCTCATCAACCACCATGAGGATCGCTTCTAATGATCTATTCAGTTCAAGTTCAGACATTTATTCCTCTTTTGTCTTAGAATCAAGCACTTCTACCGGCCGGTCGAACTCATCGCTCACCTGAATTTGGTCCTCTGCCCCAGCGATCCAGGTTATTTGCAGATCTCCGAGGGCAACCACCTGCTCAAAGCGCAGCGCACCCTCGCGGTAAAGCTCGAGGAGAGCCAAGAACCTTGCAACGATCACCAGAGTTGAATCTGCATCGCCAATGAGTGTTCTGAAACTCGCTCTTCCGTGGCTTCTAAGCGCGTCGGCGATCTTGGCGGCCTCTTCCGTGACACTAACCAGTGGCTGGTGGATATGGTCGATTGATAGAACCGGAGCGGTCTTGGGAGCCAGAACCCGCTCAGCAATGGCTGCAAACCTGTTGGCTCCAACTCCTATCAGAACCTCTGGCAAGAGCTGGGCAAAGTGGCTCTCCATCGCGACCAGACGTGGAAAACTCTTATCTGCGACCTCTATGCGGCCCTGGAAAATAGCGGCAATCTCTTTAAATGCGCGGTACTGCAAGAGGCGGGCGAAGAGAAGATCGCGGGCCTCAAGTAGCGCTAAATCACCCTCATCTTCAATCTCGCCACTTGGCAAAAGTCTCGCTGCTTTAAGGTCTAGAAGGGTTGCAGCAACGACGAGGAATTCTGTGGTCTGGTCTAAATCCCAACCCTGCTCAGAGCCCTCTAAAGCCTTTATATACGCAATAAAGTCGTCTGTTACTACTCCAAGAGCGATCTCGGTGATATCCATCTTGTGGCGTGAAATGAGCTGCAGAAGGAGATCAAACGGGCCATCAAAATTGCTTAAGTGGACCGAGAAAGCGCTCTCGCTCCCCTCAACAATTAAATCGCTCATGGGGAGAAAGGTACTCATAACGCGCTTGCCTTGCTGACCGCACCGCCGTAGAGTCCGCCGCATGGCAAATAGCACTTCAAAGGTTTCTCGACTGGCAGATAAATCGACAAATCGGGATGAGGAGCTCGCCACCACCTCAGGCATTCTCGGCCGAGCGATTATCGACTTCCCGACAGTTGTGAGTACCCCTGAACCGGGCTCAGCTCGCGTGATCTCTATCGTCAATCAAAAGGGTGGGGTTGGCAAGACAACGACAACCATCAACTTAGGCGCTGCGTTAGCCGAGCTTGGACGCCGAGTATTGCTCATCGATTTCGACTCACAGGCCTCCATGACAACTGGACTTGGGATTAAGCCGGCCCAACTCAAAGAGCAATATGGCTCAATCTGGTACCTACTCAATGACCCCCAATCCGGCATCCAGAATTTCATCTTGAAATCAAATGTCCCAGGTCTCGACTTCGTCCGTGGTCATGAAGACCTCGCTGCCGCTGAGGCTGCCTTTGTTACGGAGATCGCCAAAGAGCACAAACTACGAAAGATTCTGGCGCCGGTCTTGGATCTATATGACGACATTCTGATTGATTGCTCGCCTTCCCTTGGAACACTCACCATCAACGCTTTGACTGCCTCTAACGGCGTTCTGATCCCCATGGAGTGCGAGTATTTCGCTGTCCTAGGGCTCTCTTTGGTGAAGAAGACAATCGAGAAGATCCGCGAGAACACCAATCCAGATCTAGTAATCGATGGAATTCTGGCGACGATGTTTGATCGCAAAACTGGGCACTCCAAGGATGTGCTTGAGCTCATCGACAAGGAATTTCCCGATGAACTTCTGGACACAATCATTTCTCGCACAGTCCGATTCTCTGAATCGACTGTTAAGGGTGAGCCAGTGACTACTTATGCAAGTAGTTCACTTGGTGCGCTCTCCTATCGCCGACTAGCTCGAGAACTTATTTCACGTGGAGGTGCCAAATGAGTCGCCGCGTCAGCCTTCCTGGTGCAGAGGAACTATTCCGACAGACAACAACGCTAAGTGCAGTTCCATCTGTCACTCCAACTCCCGCTGAGGATCAACCTCAGGCGCCAATACTTTCAACTTCCAATAAAAAGGCTGTAAGAACCACTCCACGGCGCCGAGTTAATACCTTTGATCGCTCACCCAGCGGTAGAGAGCGCCATGACGAGAAGATCACGGTCTATCTATCTCCTGAAGAGCTTTACGATTTGGAGCAGGCAAGGTTGGCCCTCCGAGGAGATCTCGGCCTAGCAGTTGATCGTGGCCGCATTGTTCGCGAATCGTTGGCCATCATCATTGCTGATCTTGAATCAAAGGGTGATCAGTCGATTATCGCTCGTAGATTACGCGGACGTTAATTTATTTTGCGCGTGGATGCGCGTTTGCGTAATTCTCGCGTAACTTATCGATAGTAACCAAGGTATAAATTTGCGTAGTGGTCACAGATGAGTGTCCCAATAACTCTTGAACCACTCTGACATCTGCTCCGCCATCTAATAGGTGAGTCGCGTAAGAGTGGCGCAGTGAGTGTGGTGATACATCGACAGAAATATCTGCTCGTTTGGCTGCCTCAGCGACCGACTTCCACATCGATTGCCTTGAAAGTCTTCCGCCACGATCATTGAGGAATAACGCTTCCCTATCTCCGTTTACCAGGTTAGGCCGAACTCGAACTAAATATTGATCCAGCGCCTCTCGAGCATACTTTCCAACCGGCACTACGCGCTCTTTGCCGCCCTTGCCTGATAGTCGAAGACTTGCAACTTCTCCCCCATCAAACTTAATTACGTCATTAACATTCAACGCCACAATTTCTGAAATACGAGCTCCAGTTCCATACAACAACTCGAGAATTGCGCTCTCACGAAGAGCATGCGGATTTCCGGAGGATTTAGCTGCGGCAATGAGATCAGTGACTTCCGCGATCGTTAAAGCCTTTGGAAGGCGTAATTTAATTTTTGGAGGCTTAACATCCTTCACTTGATTGAGAGATCCAGATTCTTTGCAAGTGAACTCCACAACATTTCGTATTGCCACAACGGATCGCGCTATAGAACTCTCTGCAAGTCCTCGGCTTCGAGCCGCTGAGATGAACTTCTCCACATCGTTTTGAGTGACCGAGGAGAGGTCATTTATGCTGCTTTCCGCTATAAAGCGCTCGATATCCCTCGAGTATGCCGAGATCGTGTTCTTGCTAAGGCCGCGCTCCACAATCAAATGATTTAGGTACTCGCGAAGTTGCGAGTTAGCGCGATTCATTTCCCTTAAGCGCAGCAGCTATCAATCCGGAGAAGAGTGGATGTGCCTGCGTTGGACGGGATAGGAATTCAGGATGGGCCTGAGTTCCAACGTAATAGGGGTGAATTTCGCGAGGGAGTTCGACAAACTCAACTAAATGACCATCTGGCGATTGGCCAGAGAAGACGATTCCGGTTGCAGAAATTACCTCACGATAAGAGTTGTTGACCTCATAACGATGGCGATGACGCTCTTGAATTTGCGTTGCGCCGTAAAGCTCTGAGACAAGTGAACCTTGAGCGAGGTCAGCTGGATAAAGTCCAAGGCGCATTGTTCCACCCATATCACCGATGCCGGCGACAATCTGTTCTTGACTAGCCATTGTCGATATCACTGGATCAGGAGTCTCTTCATCAAATTCGGCTGAGTTGGCCAGAGAAAGGCCTGCCAAATTGCGCGCCGCTTCGATCACCATACATTGCAATCCAAGGCAGAGACCAAGCGCTGGAATCTTATTTTCGCGAGCATACTTGAGTGCGCCAACTTTTCCGTTAATTCCGCGTACGCCAAAACCTCCAGGGACACAGATTGCATCCACATCACCTAGATGTGCAGCGGCTCCCTCATCACTCTCACACTCATCGCTTGGCACCCACTTAATTTTTACCCGAGCGTTATTGGCAAATCCACCGGATCGCAGAGCTTCGGTCACGGATAGATAGGCATCTGGAAGATCCACATACTTACCAACTAAAGCCACTGAAACTTCATGCGCCGGATGATGAACTTTCTCAAGAAGCGAATCCCACTCCCCCCAGACCACATCGGTGACACTGAGTCCGAGCCGACGAACAACGTAACCATCAAGGCCCTCGGAGTACAAAACCTTCGGAATGTCATAAATACTCGGAGCATCCACCGCTGCTACAACTGCTTCCAAATCAACATCGCACATAGCTGAGATCTTGCGCTTAACTGATTCTGGAATTTCACGATCTGATCGAATGACGATGGCATCAGGAGCTATACCGATGGAGCGCAGTGCTGCCACACTGTGTTGGGTGGGTTTGGTCTTTAACTCTCCAGATGGTCCGATGTATGGCACAAGGGAGACGTGCAGATAGAAGACATTTTCACGTCCTACATCTTGTCGAATCTGGCGCGCAGCTTCCAAGAATGGAAGAGATTCGATATCACCAACGGTTCCACCAACTTCGGTGATGACGATATCCACCTCAGGACCTGCCATGGCACGAATGCGTTCTTTAATCTCATTTGTAATGTGTGGAATGACTTGGACGGTATCGCCAAGATAATCCCCACGCCTCTCCCTCGCAATAACGTTGGAGTAAACCTGACCGGTCGTTACATTTGCGAAGCCGGCGAGATTGCGATTGAGAAATCTCTCATAGTGACCAACATCAAGATCGGTCTCCGAGCCATCATCGGTGACAAATACCTCGCCATGTTGGAAGGGATTCATTGTTCCAGGATCCACATTGATGTAGGGATCTAGCTTCTGCATAGTTACCCGAAGGCCTCGTGAAGAGAGTAGGCGACCTAGGCTCGAGGCTGTGAGCCCTTTTCCAAGACTTGAGGCGACCCCGCCAGTTACGAATAAATGCTTTGTCACATGATTACTGGTCATGGGACACTAACTTATCACGCTTTCCCGCACCATCTCGAGCAGCTCTCTCGCGTGTTCTTGTGCTACAGCCGACTCCTCTTGCCCTGAAAGCATTCTGGCGATCTCCACGCTTCGTTCTGACTCAGAGAGAGCCACAACATCAGAGATGCTTACCGATCCACCCTCGCTTTTGCGAACTACGAGGTGGTGATCTGCCCAAACCGCGACCTGCGCCAGGTGTGTCACCACAATAACTTGAGCATCTTTTGCTAGAAGCTGGAGTCTGCGACCTACTTCAATGGCCGCCTTTCCACCTACTCCAGAGTCGACCTCGTCAAATATATATGTTGGAACGTGATGTACTGCCGCCAACACAACTTCGATCGCAAGCATGACACGAGAAAGCTCTCCGCCACTTGCCACCTTGGTAATCAACCCTGGCTGAGCGCCTTCGTGGCTTGTGAACAGCAGATTAATTTCGTCCAAGCCGTAAGCGGAATACTCAGAGATGTCGGATCCACTTTTGCTAATTACTTCGACAATCACAGATGCGTGTGGCATCGCCAACAGACGCAACTCCGAAGTTATCTTTGTTTGCAGAATATCCGCCGTATCTTGACGCTTTTTACTCAGCGCGTGTGCGGCTTGAACCAGTTCAACAAAAATAACCTGTAACTCTTTTTCAAGATCGGCTATTCGATCTTCGCCACCTACGAGATCTGCAATTCGGTTTGCGCTCTCGCGGGCCCTTTCAATCATCTGCACAAATGCAACTTCGCGATCGCTTCCCTCACCAAACTTCTTTATGAGGGAATTGATAGCACTCTTTCTTTCTTGTAAGTGCTCCAATCGAATTGGATCTGCATCTAGTGCTGAAAGGTATCGATGGAGCGCACCAAGAACTTCTTGATATCCATAGAGCGCATCTCCAAAGCTCTCAGAGATATCATCGAGTTGAGAATCTTTACCCGTAGCATGATCAAGTGCTCTCTTAGCACCTGCCAAAGCAGAACTCACTGAGAAATCTTCGCCGTCAAGTAGATTGAGAGCTTGGCTAACCGCCTGTTGCAACTCATCTACGCTGCTTAATCGCTTTAGTTCGGCCTCGATCTCCAACAGCTCGCCCACCTTGGGATTGACCGCCTTGAATGCCGCCATGAACTCAGTGAGTTTTGAAATCTCCCGTTCGCGATTCTTGTAATCGCTTCTAAGTTGTTCTATTCGCTCGGACAACTCTTGATACTGGGAGTAGAGGGCTGAATAACGACCTACTAACTCTTGGAGTCCCCCAAATGAGTCGACGCTATTACGAATGTAGGCTGGCTTTGTAAGCCGATGGGTACTGGATTGAGCATGAACTTCTACAAGTTCTTCAGCGATCTCTGCCACTTTGCCGGCGGTCGTAGGCGCACCGCCTACATGAATCCTGGATTTGCCATCTGCAGATACTGACCTCGAGATGAGGAGTGAACCTGACTCAACCTCTGCCCCACTCTCCTCAAGGCTGGAGGCAAGAGAGTCTGAAATCGCAAAGCGACCTGCCGCTACCAATCGTTCTGCTCCAGTGCGCACTTTGTCGGTGTCAGATTTTCCACCTAAGATGAGGGAGAGCGCAGTGAGAACCATGGTCTTTCCCGCACCTGTCTCGCCAGTAAGCACGTTGAGACCGGGTTTAAATTCAATTTCAGCGGATTCAATAACACCCAGGTCGCGGATGCTTATCTCTTCTATGCCACGAAAATCCTCACTCACCGCGCCAGCCTTCGATTGGAAGTTTGAATTTCGCTACTAGTCGATCGGTAAAGACCGCTGACTCTATGTGAAGCAACTCGACCTGCTGCTTTGACTTACGAATAACAATGCGATCTCCAGATAGGAGTGGGGTCTTGCGCATCCCATCAGCGGAGATCATCGCTTCCCGCGATTCAATATCAATAACTACGGATGACTCTGGAGAGATCACCATTGGTCGCGAGAAGAGTGCGTGTGCTGCAAGCGGGAGTACGACTATTGCGTCCACTTCTGGCCAGAGAACAGGACCGCCGGCTGAAAATGCGTAAGCGGTGGAACCAGTTGGAGTTGCACAAATAACGCCGTCACAACCCCATCGCGAAAGTGGTCGATCATCGATCTGCACAAAAAGTTCGACCATCTGCGCATGACTGCGTTCAATAGTGAATTCGTTAAGCGCCCACCCTTGTGCAATGGCCTTGTTTTCTCTCTGAATTTCACTGCTAAGTAATAGGCGTGGTTCACCGCGATAGTTTTTTGCTGCTATCGCTGCTGCAAGTTCATGAGCCGTAGGTCGATTTATCTCAGCGAGAAAGCCCACATTGCCCAAATTGATTCCCAAAATGGGCACATCTGTGCCGAGAACGAGTTCGGCAGCGCGAAGAATGGTCCCATCTCCCCCGAGCACAATTGCGATTTCGTAGGGGCGATCGCTCCCCATACCTTCAGAGCCTGGGAGGCCACCCGGGTAATTGGTGATGCTGGAGATCCCAACTTCATGAAGTGCAGAGATGAGTTCAATCGCAAATGATGTTGCTTCTGGTCGAGTTGGGTGGACGACGAGTAGGGCGCTGCGCATCTCTACTCCCCTCACCTGGTTCTAGCGTTCCTTGCGGCTGGCCAATCTGACACCAAGCCTATTGCGGCCCATCCGCTATTGCCGCCTCTAAATCTACGGCAGATAGCTCATCGCTACCCCTCCGTAGCCAGAGAAAATACTCAACATTTCCTGCCGGACCGGGGAGAGAACTCGCAACGACACCCTTGCATCCAAGACCCATATCGTACGCGCAATCAGCCACCTCTTGGACCGCACTTCTGCGGAGCTCTGGATCACGAACCACACCACCAGCACCAAGTCGCTCGCGTCCTACTTCAAATTGTGGTTTTACCATGACAAGAAAATCAGCGCTGGGAGTGGAGAGGCTAACGAGGGCTGGTAGAACTAAAGTCAAAGATATGAACGAGAGATCTGCAACCACTATTTCTGCAGGTTCTCCAACTTGATCGAGAGTGAGGTGGCGAACGTTGGTTCTATCCAAAATAATGACACGTGGATCTTGTCGTAACTCCCAAGCCATCTGTCCATACCCAACATCAACTGCGACAACGTCCTTCGCCCCACGTTTAAGCAAGACATCCGTAAATCCACCCGTTGATGCACCAGCGTCAAGAGCTCTCTTGCCTGCAACAGTAACTTCTGAGAAGTGATCGAGTGCTCCGGCTAGCTTGTGTCCACCGCGCGATACAAAGTCATCTCGCTCACCTTGTATAACAATCGAGGTTTCGGCATCAACCTGCGAAGCAGGTTTACTAGCAGGAATTCCACTTACTAATACGGTTCGCGACTCAATGAGATCAGCAGCATGGTCGCGAGATCGCGCGAGACCACGACGAACTAGCTCTGCATCAAGACGTGTCTTCATAATTTAATTATTTGCCGTCGATAGATTTCAGTGCCGCTTCAAGTTTGGCATGGATCTGCTCATACGCAGCGCCATGTTCGTTGAGATCTAAAACTTGCACCAAAGCAATGGCTTCGCGCAGTTCTTCCAGATCGTTCTGTGCACTTGCGATTGAAGAGTTCTCATTCATGGCATAACCGTACCTATAACTTGCGCAATTGGCTCGCTTCCACTTGCCAACGACTTGCAAGTCCTGTCGGGGCTTGCCAAAATCTACGCCGAACTGCCCCGTCAATCGAGACCCAATCATCGACGCCTAACCTCAGCGCTCTCTTTCTAGTTGTGGCCGACCAGACTGCAATGTCCAAAGTATCGACCTCGCGCTTCTTTCCACGGCTCTGAGCGCGATCAATGACGATCCGGAATTCGACAACAACATCTCCACTAGGAAGTACCCGTTCCTGCGGTTGATTACTGACTCTTCCTTCAAGAAAGACTTCATTACGCGGATTTCGCATCGGATCTACTGGATCAGAAGATTCGCTTACTCTGCTCTTACTCTTTGAAGTGCTCTTTGAAGCCGTCTTGGAACCCGTATTAGAAATTGCACTCATCACAAACCTCTCGCTAGTGAACCAACAATGGAATCGAGAGAGTACTTATAGGAATCTATTAAGTAACGGGAGTAGCCAAATTCTGTGGAGATTGAACCGTTGTGAATTGTTTTTTCAAACTGACTGATCAGACTGGCTAGAAAGTAAAACAGCATAAAAAAAGAGCGCCCTCGCTTTGAACTTAATCAAAACGCTGGCGCTCTTTATAAATGATGTCCGGCGGCGATCTACTCTCCCACAAGGTCCCCCTTGCAGTACCATCGACGCTGAGAGGCTTAGCTTCCGGGTTCGGAATGGGACCGGGCGTTTCCCTCTCGCTATGGCCGCCGAAACTCTTTCGAGTTGGCAGAACATCCTTCAAACATGTCTCCATGTTCTACAGGTCTACTTTATGTAGTTTTTAGTTCCCGACCGTAACTCGGGAACCACACAGTGAACGCGATTTTAAAAAATGTAGTTAAATCCTCGGCCTATTAGTACCGGTCAGCTCCATGAATTGCTCCACTTCCACTTCCGGCCTATCAACCCAATGGTCTCTTGGGGGCCTTACCCGATAAATCGGTGAGAAACCTAATCTTGAAGCGAGCTTCCCGCTTAGATGCTTTCAGCGGTTATCCCTTCCGAACGTTGCAAATCGGCCGTGCTCCTGGCGGAACAACCGACACACAAGAGGTTCGTCCGTCCCGGTCCTCTCGTACTAGGGACAGCCCTTCTCAAGTTTCTTTCGCGCACAGAAGATAGGGACCGAACTGTCTCACGACGTTCTGAACCCAGCTCGCGTGCCGCTTTAATGGGCGAACAGCCCAACCCTTGGGACCTACTCCAGCCCCAGGATGCGACGAGCCGACATCGAGGTGCCAAACCTTGCCGTCGATATGGACTCTTGGGCAAGATCAGCCTGTTATCCCCGGGGTACCTTTTATCCGTTGAGCGACGGCGCTTCCACAAGCCACCGCCGGATCACTAGTTCCTGCTTTCGCACCTGCTCGACATGTCTGTCTCACAGTTAAGCTCCCTTGTGCACTTACACTCGACATCTGATTGCCAACCAGACTGAGGGAACCTTTGAGCGCCTCCGTTACTTTTTAGGAGGCAACCGCCCCAGTTAAACTACCCACCAGACACTGTCCCTGATCCAGATAATGGACCGAGGTTAGAAACTCAAAACGTTCAGAGTGGTATTTCAATGATGACTCCACGAACACTGGCGTGCCGCTTCAAAGTCTCCCACCTATGCTACACAAAACGTTCCGAGTACCAATATCAAGATATAGTAAAGGTCCCGGGGTCTTTCCGTCTTTCTGCGCGTAACGAGCATCTTTACTCGTAATGCAATTTCGCCGAGTTCGCGGTGGAGACAGTTCTCAAGTCGTTACGCCATTCGTGCAGGTCGGAACTTACCCGACAAGGAATTTCGCTACCTTAGGATGGTTATAGTTACCACCGCCGTTTACTGGGGCTTAAGTTCTCAGCTTCGCCTTGCGGCTAACCAGTCCCCTTAACCTTCCAGCACCGGGCAGGCGTCAGTCCGTATACATCGTTTTGCAACTTCGCACGGACCTGTGTTTTTGGTAAACAGTCGCTTGAGACTATTCTTTGCAGCCAACTCAAGCTACGGGAGTAAATCCCTACACCTAAATTGGCCCCCCTTCTCCCGAAGTTACGGGGGTATTTTGCCGAGTTCCTTCACCACGATTCTCTCGATCACCTTGGTATTCTCTACCTGACCACCTGAGTCGGTTTCGGGTACGGGCCGTTTTATACCTCGCTAGAAGATTTTCTTGGCAGCATAGGATCATTCACTTCGCCATTCGGCTCGGCATCAGGTCTCAGACAGTGGAATGCGGATTTGCCTACATTCCGTCCTACTCCCTTACCCCAGGACAACCATCGCCTGGGTTGAACTACCTTCCTGCGTCCCTCCATTGCTTGACTACTACCACCTTGGGTCGCGCGCTCCAGTCGACCAGGTAAACCCGGTCTTCCTTCAGGCACTTAGCATTGGTGATTCGCCATGGGCGGTATAAAGCGGGTACTGGAATATCAACCAGTTGTCCATCGACTACGCCTGTCGGCCTCGCCTTAGGTCCCGACTTACCCTGGGCGGATTAGCCTGGCCCAGGAACCCTTGGTCATTCGGTGGACGGGTTTCTCACCCGTCTTTCGCTACTCATGTCTACATTCTCACTCGTGTAGGTTCCACGGCTGGATTCCTCCGCCGCTTCACTACCTACACGACGCTCCCCTACCCATCCACACTCCTGGATCTTGCGACCGGGATAGTGTGTGAATGATAGAACGTCGGTGGCGTGCTTGAGCCCCGTTACATTGTCGGCGCGAAATCACTTGACCAGTGAGCTATTACGCACTCTTTTAAGGGTGGCTGCTTCTAAGCCAACCTCCTGGTTGTCTATGCGACTTCACATCCTTTTCCACTTAGCACGCGCTTTGGGACCTTAGTTGCTATTCTGGGTTGTTTCCCTCTCGACGACGAAGCTTATCCCCCGCCGTCTCACTGCCACGCTCTCACTTACAGGCATTCGGAGTTTGGCTGATGTTGGTAATCTTGTAGGACCCCTCGACCATCCAGTAGCTCTACCTCCTGTAAGAAACACGTGACGCTGCACCTAAATGCATTTCGGGGAGAACCAGCTATCACGAAGTTTGATTGGCCTTTCACCCCTAACCACAGCTCATCCCCTAATTTTTCAACATTAGTGGGTTCGGTCCTCCATACGGTCTTACCCGTACTTCAACCTGGCCATGGATAGATCACCTCGCTTCGGGTTTAGATGCTGCGACTATGACGCCCTATTCAGACTCGCTTTCGCTACGGCTTCCCCTCGACGGGTTAACCTTGCCACAACACACTAACTCGTAGACTCATTCTTCAAAAGGCACGCTGTCACCGAACAAGTCGGCTCCAACGGTTTGTATGCAAACGGTTTCAGAATCTATTTCACTCCCCTTTCGGGGTTCTTTTCACCTTTCCCTCACGGTACTTGTTCACTATCGGTCTCCAGAGAGTATTTAGGCTTAGCGGGTGGTCCCGCCAGATTCACACCGGATTACACGAGTCCGGTATTACTTGGGATCCCAGAAATAAGTTGCTGACGTTTCGACTACAGGGGTATCACCTTCTGTGCCGGACTTTCCCACGTCCTTCATCTACATCAGCAGTTTATGACTTATTGCTAGTGCGGCAGCACTAACGATCTGGTCCCACGACCCCGAACATGCAACGCCCGCCGGCTTGGCACATATTCGGTTTAGCCTCTTCCGCTTTCGCTCGCCACTACTAACGGAATCACGGTTGTTTTCTCTTCCTGTGGGTACTGAGATGTTTCACTTCCCCACGTTTCCTTTATCTGCCCTATATATTCAGGCAGAAATAATGGGACATGACTCCCATTGGGTTCCCCCATTCGGTAATCCTCGGATCGAAGCTCTGTTGGCAGCTCCCCGAGGCTTTTCGCAGCCTCATACGACCTTCTTCGGCTTCTGGAGCCTAGGCATCCGCCATTTGCACTTAATAATTTTTCTACATTAAAGATTGACTGACAATCCGAAGATTATTCAGTCAAAGATGCTCGCGTTCACTGTGTAGTTCTCAAGATACGGGCGGCCTTAGGAGCTGGTAACCGCTTATCTCTCTTCCACTCGGAATCCTGAAAGGATCCGTCAGATGAGGACAGTTCGATTGCTCACTAAGTCCAGAGGGTTCGTACCCTCAGGACCCAACAACGTGCATGAAGTAATTTCATAAAAGTGAACTTTCCACTCCGCACCCGAAGGCTTGGTTGTACTAGTTATTAGATGATTTTGACTTCACAAATCAATGCTCCACTGTTCTTTGAGATCCGCTTTTGGCGGTCTCCTTAGAAAGGAGGTGATCCAGCCGCACCTTCCGGTACGGCTACCTTGTTACGACTTCGTCCCAATCACCGATCCCACCTTAGGCAGCTCCCTCCTTGCGGTTGGGCCACTGACTTTGGGTGTTACCGACTTTCGTGACGTGACGGGCGGTGTGTACAAGCCCCGGGAACGTATTCACCGTAGCGTTGCTGATCTACGATTACTAGCAACTCCGACTTCATGAGGTCGAGTTGCAGACCTCAATCCGAACTGAGACAGACTTTTTGGGATTCGCTCCACCTTACGGTATCGCAGCCCTTTGTACCTGCCATTGTAGCATGCGTGCAGCCCAAGACATAAGGGGCATGATGATTTGACGTCATCCCCACCTTCCTCCGTGTTGACCACGGCAGTCTCCTGTGAGTCCCCAACTAAATGCTGGCAACACAGAACGAGGGTTGCGCTCGTTGCGGGACTTAACCCAACATCTCACGACACGAGCTGACGACAACCATGCACCACCTGTATACCGCCCTTGCGGACACAACATCTCTGCTGCTTTTCGGTATATGTCAAGCCTTGGTAAGGTTCTTCGCGTTGCGTCGAATTAAGCCGCATGCTCCGCTGCTTGTGCGGGGCCCCGTCAATTCCTTTGAGTTTTAATCTTGCGATCGTACTCCCCAGGCGGGGCGCTTAATGCGTTAGCTGCGTCGCAGAGACCGTGGAAGGTCCCCACAACTAGCGCCCACCGTTTACGGCGCGGACTACCAGGGTATCTAATCCTGTTCGCTCCCCGCGCTTTCGCTCCTCAGTGTCAGTATTGGCCCAGAGACCTGCCTTCGCCATTGGTGTTCCTCCTGATATCTGCGCATTCCACCGCTACACCAGGAATTCCAGTCTCCCCTACCAAACTCTAGCTAGCCCGTATCGAGTGCAGGTCTGGGGTTGAGCCCCAGAGTTTCACACCCGACGTAACTAACCACCTACGAGCTCTTTACGCCCAATAATTCCGGACAACGCTTGCACCCTATGTATTACCGCGGCTGCTGGCACATAGTTAGCCGGTGCTTCTTTTGCAGGTACCGTCACTTTCGCTTCTTCCCTGCTGAAAGCGGTTTACAACCCGAAGGCCTTCATCCCGCACGCGGCGTCGCTGGGTCAGACTTGCGTCCATTGCCCAATATTCCCCACTGCTGCCTCCCGTAGGAGTCTGGGCCGTGTCTCAGTCCCAGTGTGGCCGGTCGCCCTCTCAGGCCGGCTACCCGTCGTCGCCTTGGTGAGCCATTACCTCACCAACAAGCTGATAGGCCGCGAAGTCATCCTCCACCGAAATTCTTTCAAAACTCAGTGATGCCACTTATGTTTCAATATTCGGTATTAGCCCCGGTTTCCCGGAGTTATCCCAAAGTGGAGGGCAGATTCTTCACGTGTTCCTCACCCGTTCGCCACTAATCCACCCCGAAGGGCTTCATCGTTCGACTTGCATGTGTTAAGCACGCCGCCAGCGTTCGTCCTGAGCCAGGATCAAACTCTCCATAGAAAGTTGTGATCTGGCAAAAAACAAAACTAGCGTTTATAGCTATTTCGTTTTACCAATTGTTTTTGTTTTGTAATGATCTCAAAAAGAGAAAATACAAAGGAATTTGGACTTACTACAGACATGCGAACACGCCTATATAAGCCCTTTTATTGGCATTGATTTTTGCACGTTGTTGAGTTCTCAAGGTACGAGCGCGCTCCACTCACG
>Ga0208111_1000221_pt1 | contig 17131 bp, 15 predicted proteins | sample CryBogCBH08Aug08_FD_184605 | JGI IMG/M metagenome (GOLD analysis project Ga0208111, IMG submission 184605) | Freshwater microbial communities from Crystal Bog, Wisconsin, USA - CBH08Aug08 (SPAdes) (version 2) | ecosystem: Environmental > Aquatic > Freshwater > Lake | place: Crystal Bog... | reverse complement strand
GAGGACCGCTTCCATGCGCTCGGTGTCGGTGGAGAAGTACGGGGAAATGTAGCCCTTGTCGAAGCGCATACCTTCGACGAGGTCCATGTCCATACCGAAGGTCTGACTCTCTTCGACGGTGATAACGCCGTCCTTGCCCACCTTGTCGATGGCTTCGGAGATCATCTGGCCAATCTCGGTGTCGGCGGCAGAAATCGAGGCCACCTGAGCAATCTGCTCCTTGGTGTTGGCTTCCTTGGAGAGTTCGTGCAGTGAGGACACCGCCGCCTCAACGGCTGCCTCAATACCCTTCTTCAAGGACATCGGATTCGCGCCCGCGGCCACGTTCTTCAGACCCTCACGAACCATGGCCCACGCCAGAACGGTCGCCGTCGTGGTGCCGTCACCGGCCACGTCGTCGGTCTTCTTCGCGACTTCCTTGACCAACTCGGCGCCGATGCGCTCGTAGGGGTCTTCGAGGTCGATCTCCTTCGCAATGGAGACACCGTCGTTCGTAATCGTCGGCGCGCCCCACTTCTTGTCCAGGACCACGTTGCGGCCCTTCGGCCCCAAGGTCACGCGGACGGCGTCGGCCAATTTGTTCATGCCACGCTCAAGTGCGCGACGAGCCTCTTCGTCAAAACTGATCAGTTTCGCCACTGTCATTCCTCCTCGTGCAAGCACGTTCGAATTGATGCAGTGGCAATTCTAGCACTCACCTCGTGAGAGTGCTAGCAGACGCTGTGCGGGAGTGCTAGCAGCAACCCCCGGCCACGGCGGGAACCAGGGAGACGGTCTGACCGGGGCTGAGTGCCGTGTCCAGCCCGTCGAGGAATCGCACGTCTTCGTCGGCGACGAACACGTTGACAAACCGGCGAATCTGTCCAGCGTCGTCGAGCACACGCGTCGCGAGACCCGGGAACTTCTCCTCCACCGCCCAGATCGCCGTACGAACGTCGGTGGCCTCTACCTGGACTTCGGCGTCGCCGCCGACAAGATTGCGTAACTGACTCGGGAGTCGGACGATGACACTCACAGGGAAACCTCCTGGTTCGAAAGGGATGCGAGAACTGCTTCGGCGTCGGCCAGCGACGGCGAGATGGTGGCGGTGACCCGCGCGGTGTCCACGACCGCGTCCAGGGTCTTGAGCCCGTGACCAGAAATGATTGCCACAACGGGTCGATTCACGTCAATGGATCCGCGCTGCACCAACTGACGCAGCGACGCGATCGTGACCCCACCCGCCGTCTCCGCGAAAATTCCTTCGGTGCGAGCGAGCAGACCAATGCATTCGAGAATTTCTTCGTCGCTGACGGAGCCGATGTCACCTCCACCGCGGTGCACTTCGTCGAGCACGTAGGGGCCGTCGGCGGGATTCCCAATAGCCAGTGAGCGCGCAATGGTGTTGGGTCGTACCGGACGCACCACATTGGTGCCGTCACGGAACGCCGTCGCGACGGGTGAACAGCCCGAGGCCTGGGCGCCGAAGAGTCGAGGAGTCGGCCCTTCGGTAAGGCCCAACTCTTCGAACTCGCGGAAACCCTTGGCAATCTTGGTGAGCTGACTGCCCGACGCGACCGGGACGACCACTTGGTCGGGTGTACGCCACCCGAGCTGTTCGGCAATCTCAAAGGCCAGCGTCTTGGATCCTTCGGCGTAATACGCGCGGAGATTCACGTTGACAAAGGCCCAGTCCGGGTGCTCGGAGACCAGTTCCGCGCACAGCCGGTTGACGTCGTCATAGCTTCCTTCGACGCCGAGCACGATGCCACCGAAGATGGCCGTCATCGCGACCTTGGAACTTTCGAGGTCCGATGGAATCACCGTCACGCTGGGCCACCCGATGGCGGCCGCGTGAGCGGCGACCGAGGTCGCCAAATTTCCGGTCGACGCGCACGCCGCCGTCGTGAATCCCAGGCGACGAGCACTCGAGAGGGCGACGGAGACCACGCGGTCCTTGAAGGAACCGGTGGGATTGCGGGTGTCGTCCTTTAGGTACAGGTCCTTGATACCGAGCAGCGCACCGAGTCGATCCGCGCGGTGCAACGGTGTCCACCCGGCCCCGAGATCGACGGGTGTCGTACCCGGATCGGGCAGCAAGTCGTGATACCTCCAGATGGACGCCGGTCCTGCCGCAATGGACTCACGGGTGACGTGACCCTTGGCCGCTACGAGGTCGTACTCAACCTCGAGAGGTCCAAAGCACGTATCGCACACGAAGCGCGCTTCGGTGGCGTAGGTCTCACCGCATTCTCGGCACTTGAGGCCAATAGCAAAACTCATGATCTCCCTCTTCATCGCACGGGCTTTGGCACCTGGGGTGATGAGCGGGAAGCTCTTGGATCACTCTGGTTGCCGCGACTTCACAGGGCCCGTCCCTCAGTCGCTCTTGATGTTGGGATCTATTCTGCTCGCTGCGCGATCGCCGTGTCAAGAGCAGTCGCCCGCCTCGACCCCCTAGCCTTAGTTCGTGTCCGTCTCCGACGTCCCCCTTTCGCTCAACGCTGCTGACTACGACGCGCTGCGTGTCCTGAGCGCCAAGGGCGACGAAACGATCTCGGTGATCATTCCGGCGCAGAACGAGTCGCTCACCATCGGAGCGGTCCTCGACGCCGTTCGCCACTACCGAGTCGGGAACGTGCCGTTCGTGGACGAAGTCATTGTCGTCAACGACCACTCCCGCGACGACACGGCCACTGTCGCCGAACGCCACGGCGCCCGAGTCATCGACCTCGAAGGACCGGGTGGCAAGGGCGAAGCGATGGCCTATGGCCTCGAGCGCTCGCACGGTTCACTCGTCGTGTTCCTCGACGCTGACGTCACCAACACGACGATCGATTTCGTGCCCCGATTGATCCAGCCGTTGCTGGAATTGCCACACATCCAGTTGGTCAAGGCGTATTACGAGCGCCCCCTCCACAACATGCCTACGGGTGGTGGGCGCGTCACCGAACTCGCCGCTCGCCCCATCCTGTCCCTGTTGTTCCCGGGTCTCGGGGAGATTCGCCAGCCCCTCGCGGGCGAGACCGCCGGACGTCGTGAACTGTTCACCAAAGTCGGTTTCGAATCCGCCTACGGCGTAGAGATTGCGCTCCTCATCGACGTAGCACGCACCTTTGGCGTCTCCACGATCGCTCAGGTCGACCTCGGAATTCGGCGACACCGGAATCGTCCGATCGAAGAATTGCGTCCGATGTCAGTTGAAGTTCTACGCGCGGCGCTGACCCGCTTCGGGATCGCACTCCCCGATAACTAATTAGCTCTTGACGGCGTCCGGACCCAGGATGACGATGACGTCATCGCCCGCAATGTTCGCAATCGGAGCCGCGGAACCAAGGGGCCGTAACGCCGCCGTGGTCGCGTTGACCGGTCCCGCGATTTCCGCCGCCGCCCACTCAAATCCAGGGCGGTAGTAGATCTCCGTCGCCACGACACGAGGGCCGTTGGCCGGTGGCAACACATTCCAATTCAACGTCTGCAAGTTGTCGGAGTACGTCTTCGCGAGGCCCGGGACACTGGTGCCATTGGCCACTTGGACCCGCACGGACTGACGCGGGACGTGGTGGGGCGGCAACGTGGTGGTCGGCAAGGTTGAAGTGACACCCGGAGGTAGTTGGCCAGCCACACTGACGGGCGAGACGTAGTGGGCTACAACGATGAGCGAACCCACGAACAGGATCAAGAGAAGCAGGGCGATCTGCGGGCGTGGCTGATAGTGCGATCCGCCGCCGCGCGTGCGAGGAGACTCGTCCGCGTTCTCGAAGAAATCACCCTCGGCGGTGCCATCAGTCATCCGAAACAGCCTAGGTCTCACGAGTGGTCGGCGAAGGGCGTTGCTCGATCATTCTCAATGGCCGCGGCCGAGTTGTCCTCGGGTTCTCGAGGTCGCTACGAGTTGGAAAATCGCACGAGTGACGTTGGTCGCAACCCGAGTCAGTGGCGGCAACGCGTTGAAAAGTGAGCGTAGGAGAGGTCCGTCGTATAATTCATCCCCAACGGAGTTGTGAGTGCATTTCCGTCTGGAACCGGCTCACGCGGGCTTCTCGTGCAACACGCACTCCAATGACGCCGGTGTGGCGCAGTCTGGCAGCGCAGGCGATTTGTAATCGTCAGGTCGTGGGTTCGAATCCCTCCACCGGCTCTCAACGTTCAGGTCCTCAGTATCGGACCGTCCCCGCAACAACCATGTCCGTCCAGCGCAGGGAATCTCTTTCGAGACCCGACGTATCTCTCCGTGAACGCCCAAAAGGGCAGCGGCAGCTCTCCGGTGTGCGCTCACTCCAACGACGGTGGCCCGTCAGTGCATCAGCTCACTGGAGACACGACAAACGGAGGGTTTTTGCGACCTCGATGGTACTTTGAGCGTGAAGAAACCGACGTCGTACCCGAGGAGAAGCCTATGAAGCGCATCAGTCATGGGCTCGTCGCCCGCGGATGTTCCGCCGTTGCGGCACTTGTCGTGAGCGTGAGCGCACTTCCGGTACTCGTGTCGGGACCGGCTGAGGCCGCCACCATCACACTCGCGAGCACCACGACCGGTATCGCTTTTGATTCGTCGCAAGGTTTGGCCTTCGCCATCAATCAGCACAGTCGTCTCGTCAATGTCGTCAACGAATCAGCCAACACCGTGTTCACTCAAATTCGAGTCGGCGGGTACCCGGTCGCTGTCGCGAGCAATCCCGCCACGAGCACCGAATACGTGGCCATCGGCACCCAGAAATTGTTAGACATCATCAGCGGCACCTCGTTGACGGTGACCCGCGCCCTTCATTTGACGTCGCGCCCCAGTGCTCTGGCGGTGGACACGACCACCAACACCATCGTGGTCGCGAGCGCAACGGGTCGCACCCTGACCTTGATCAATGGCGCGACGAAGCGCGTCGTGCGTACGGTGAAGGTTCCGGCCGGAATAACGGGTCTCGCGATCAACAACGCCACGGCGACTATCTACGCCACTTTCGGTGGCGCAAATACCCTCGAGGTCCTCGACGAAACTTCAGGGGCCCTCACCTCAACGCTCACGGTCGGCAGCGATCCCATTGCCGTCGGCGTCAACAACGGCAGTAACACGGTCTACGTCGTGAACTACGGGTCGCACAATCTGTCGATCATCAATGGCGCCACCAACTCGCTCACCACCACCGTGACCGTGGGTTCAAACCCCACGGCGATGGTGGTCGATCAATCGGGCAATCACGTGTATCTGATTTCGAAGAACGTGGCGCAAATCCAAGAGATCGACAGCATTTCCAATGCCTATCGCGGCGTCATCGTCGTGCCCTTCGTGCCCACCGCACTGGACATCGACCAGTCCGATGGCCTTCTGTACGCCGGGGGCGCGACGAGCTCCACGTTGTTCTCGCTCAGCACCGTGGCCGGAACGATTCGAGGGGCCATCACCGTAGGCTCGCATCCTTCCGCTGTCGCGGTCGACCGCGCCACGAACCAGATGTACGTCGCGAACTTCGCCGACGATTCGGTGTCCCACATTGACCTTGCGACCAATTCGGTCGTGGCCACTGTTGGAGTGGGCGGTGGGCCGGTCGCTCTAGCCATCAACGACGCGTCAGATCAGATCTACGTGACGAACCAAACGGACGCCTCCATCTCAGTGATCAATGGCGCAACTGACGCGGTTACCGCCACCGTGCGCCTGCCGGGTGTTCCCACGGGTGTCGCCGTGGACCAGGTCAGAGGCACCGTCTACGTCACCGACGCCAGTACTCACGCCGTTGACGTCATTGACCCCAGTACCCACTCCGTCACTACCAGCATCAGCGTCGGCAACGGACCCTCCGCCGTCGCGGTGAGCGACCGCTCTCACACGGTCTACGTCGCCAATGCACTGGATAACACAGTGAGCGTGGTGAGTCCCGTGTCGAATACGGTGACGGCCACGGTCAATGTCGGTAACGATCCCGTGTCCATCGCCGCCAGTCAGGACGGCAACAACATCTACGTGGCGAACGCCTCTTCCGGCACGCTGTCGGTTGTGAACACACAATCGAATCTCGTCACCAACGTGGTCACCGTCGCTCCTCATCCCACGGCGGTGGTGGTGAATGCGGCCGACCACACGGTGAACGTGATCGATCGCAGCGGAACTCTTGTCACGATCAGCGCCACCAGCAACACGGTGTCCACGAGCTACCTCGAAAACGGCGACGACGTAGCCCTGGCCGCCGTGCCGGCCAGCGGCAATGTCTACGTGATTGACAACTCGGCCGGCATCGTGCGTCTCATTGGTGATGGGATGTTTCCCGGCACACCCGTGGTGTCGCGAGTAACGCGAACGAACTCGTCACTCACCGTGAACTGGACGGCGCCCACGTCAGGACCAGTCGCGACGGCGTACCTCGTCATTGCGCGCTCCTCTCACGGGTACCGCACGACCGCCGTCCCCGGATCCGTCGTGAGTGCGACCGTCAACGGCCTGCGCGCCGGCACAAAATATGTCGTGACCGTGGTGGCCCAATCATCCCGCGATTCGGGCACGCCGTCGGCTCCCGTGTCGGTCACGACGCGAACGCACTAGTCCCACTTCGCAACCGTCAACTACCTCGGATCCGAATAAGTCCACTCGCTCCGGGTGCTGCGATCCCGCGGCCCGGAGATAAGGAACCGTCGGCGACCAAAAGATGCATTTCGCCGTAGGGCAGAATGGACGTATGCGTTTTCCCAAAGGTCCCTCCAATTCCCTGAAGGAATTCCGAGAGTTCGCCCTCCGCGCCAATGCTGTCGACCTGGCCATCGCCGTCGCGCTCGGTGCGGCGTTCACGGCGGTCGTGAATTCCGTCGTCAAGAATCTCTTCACGCCCATCATCGGCGCCTTCCTCAAAGTCGACTTCTCGAGCTTGAAGTTCACGATCAATGGCAGTGCCTTCGTCTACGGCGAAGTCATCAACTCACTGATTTCATTTCTGGTGGTCGCCTTCGCGCTCTTCTACTTCGTGGTCAAGCCGATGAACGCGCTGCGTCGACGCTTCGGACTCGGTGGTGACGCCTCACCCGCGGTGGCGCCGTGTCCGGCCTGTCGCACGGCCATCGTGATCGAGGCTCGCCGCTGTCCCGCGTGCACCGAAGTCCTCAGCGAACAATGGTCGGTCGACGCGGACGCGTCGTAGTGCCGTGCGGTAGTCGCGTTGTCGACGTTGGTTAGCGAGAGCGTTCGCGGCGCTGACGCGCTACTTCAAAAGCCGCCACCGACGCCGCGACGCCCGCGTTGAGAGACGAGATCGCACCGATCTGTGGGATCGACACGATCGCCTGGCATCGCTTGCGCGTGAGAGGGGTAAGACCACTTTGCTCGCCGCCCACCACGAGGGCCACCGGCACGCTGCCGAGATCGAGATCGTAGAGGGAATCGGTCGCTTCACCAGCTAGTCCCACCGTCAAAATTCCCGCCTTATTCAGCCGGTCAATTGCCGTCGGCACGCCGCCCACTTCCGCGAAGGTCAAGTATTCAACAGCACCGGCCGCCGTCTTTGTGACCGCCGGGGTAATGCGGGCGGAGCGGTGGCGGGGAAGGACGACCGAGGTCACGCCCGCACCGTCGGCGCTGCGCAAGATCGCCCCGAGATTACGGGGGTCGGTCACGCCGTCGGCGACCAGCAAGAAGGGGTGGCCCTCAATAACGTCTTCGAGCGCGACGGACCGCAGCTTCTCGGCAAAGGCCACAACACCCTGGTGACCCTCGGTACGGGCCTCTCGGTCGAGTCGCGCGTGTGAGACGAATTGGACCGGTACGCGCACGCGACGAGCGAGATCTTCGATTTCGTCCAAGATCGCGGCCGGATCCAGCATCTCGGCAATCAAGATACGGCGAACGTTGCGCCTCTTCGCGCGCAATAACTCGAGGACCGCTTGACGGCCCTCCACTTGTTCACCGCCCAAGCCTTCGGGGGTGTTGCGACGTGGCACATCGGGGCGAGCGCCACGAGCGGGCGGACGCCGTGGCGGAACGCCCTTCGAGCGAGGAGCGGGACGCGGGGTCATGACATTTCCTCCAACAGGACGACGGCACTGGCGCCAATTCCTTCGCCGCGACCAATCGCGCCGAGACCTTCGGTTGTCGTGGCTTTCACCGAGATGGGCGCGCCCACCACCATGCTCAAACTGCTCGCCATGGAGGACATAAAAAGTGCGAGCTTGGGTTGTTCGGCGATGATGGTGACGTCGCCCGAAATCGGACGAAGCCCTTCCTCATTGACAAGAATCAACGTCTGCTCGAGGAGCCGCAGCGACGGCACGTTCTTGTGCGCGGGGTCTCGGTCAGAGAAATGACGCCCGAGGTCACCGAGTCCCGCGGCGCCGAGCAGTGCGTCGCAGAGAGCGTGAGTGGCGGCGTCGGCGTCGGAGTGACCCTCGAGTCCTCGCTCGCCCGCGAGGTGCACGAGACCCAGCCACAACGGACGTTGCGGGTCGTCGCTGAAGCGGTGAACGTCGATTCCTTGACCGATTCTCACGCGACACCGTCCGCGAGTCGTAGGAGACGGTCGAGATCCTGGGGTTCGGTGACCTTGAGGTTCGAGGTTTCCCCCGGCACGACGACCACTTTGGCCCCACGCTCTTCGAGCAGAGCGGCGTCATCGGTTGCTTCACCCTCCGCGGCGTGCGCGGCGAGCAGTGCCTCACAGCGGAAGGCCTGCGGGGTCTGTACGGTCACTAAGTCGTCGCGCGGCACGGTGGCGGCGACCCGCCAGGGTCGGTCGTGATCCACACGCTTCACGGTGTCGGTAATGGCGAGTCCGGGAATGGCGGCGTCAGCTCCGTTCGCAACGGCGTCCACCACCGAGCGAAAGAGTTCGGGCGACGCCAAGGGGCGTGCGGCGTCGTGAACCACCACAATGTCCGCTTCGCCACAGTGCGCGAGACCTGCGCGTACGGACGCCGATCGCGTATCGCCACCGGTCACCACGAGATCGGCGCCTTCACCGCTGCCGTCGTAGTTAGCCGGCACCACTAGTACGACGAGTTCGGCGACGTGGTGAGCATTCGCGACGCTCTGCGCCGCGATGGTCGCCCCCGCGAAGGGCGCAAACTGCTTCGGACCACCGAAGCGAACACCTCGGCCGCCCGCCACAACAACGGCGGCGACACGCATCGCTACGGAAGGACGGAGGCGAGCTTTTCCTCGGCCGCCTGTTCGTCCACGTTCAACGCGAAGGTCAACTCGGACACCAAAATCTGCCGAGCGCGCGTCAGCATGCGCTTCTCACCCGCCGACAGTCCCTTGTCCTTGTCACGGATCGACAGGTTCCGCACGACTTCGGCGACTTGGTAGATGTCACCACTGCGGAGCTTCTCGGAGTGGTTCTTAAAGCGGCGCGACCAGTTGGTCGGCATGCGCGCTTCCTTCTTGCGCAACACGGCGAAGACTTCTTCGACTTCCTCGTCGTTGATCACGTCACGAAGACCCACGGACTCCGCGTTGGCGACCGGGACCATCAATGTGAGATCGGTGTAGGCGACCTTGAGCTTCAGGTAGTCCTGCTTTTGGCCGAAGGCTTCCTTCTTTTCAACCTTCTCGACGACGCAGGCTCCGTGGTGCGGGTAGACCAAACGGTCACCCTTCTTGTACTTCCGAGCGGTCATGAACCAGTGCTCCTAGAAAGGGGGAAACGCCAACGTTGGCGCTTGGGGGTTTCCCATTCTACCGCACTTTTTGACTTTTCGTTTGGAGCGCCTTTATCCAGCCGTGACAACGGCTAACGCCTCGGATAAGGACTGGCAACGGCGCACGACAATGCCGTCAACGTCGTCAATTTCTCCACTCGACGGGACAAGAACCGTCGTCACGCCGAGACGCGCCAATTCCCGTACTCGGCGCGTGAGACCTCCCACGCTTCTCAGTTCGCCGGCGAGGCCCACTTCTCCGAGTGCGGCCCACTCGCGGGGCACCGAGAAACCCTTGGCAACCGACGCCACCGCGAGCGCAAGAGCGAGATCCGCCGCCGGCTCAACGGCGGGAAGGCCACCCGCCGTCGTCGCGAAGACGTCACTGCCGCTCACGTCGACATTGCAGCGAGCTTCGAGGACCGCAAGAAGCAGCGACAGCCGCTGCGACGAGACCGCGTGGGCCACTCGGCGAGGCGATCCGGAACCTGTCGCTACCAGCGCCTGGATCTCCACCACCATGGATCGCGATCCATCCGTGATGACGGTCGTGACGACACCCGGCACGTCGAGTGCCGGACCGCGCATCGTGACGGACGGGTCCGGCACTTCTCTCAGACCGTCGCCCGCCATTTCCAGAAGACCGACCTCACCGGTCGGACCGAAGCGGTGTTTCACGGCGCGAATAAGGCGCAACGGACCATTGCGATCCCCGTCAACGCGAATCACCGTGTCCACCAGGTGCTCCAACGCGCGTGGTCCACTGAGCTCGCCGTCCTTGGTGACGTGGCCCACCAGGATCAAGGCAACCCCAGTGCGTTTCGCAATGCCGCAGAGAACTTCGGCCGCGTTACGCACTTGGGTGACCGAACCGGCGACCGAGCCGAGGGAGTCATCCACCATCGCGGAGACGGAGTCCACAACGCAGAGCGTGGGTGACTGTTTCGTCATCGTCGCCGCAGCCGCGGCAACGTCCGCCGTGGCGACCACGTTGAGACCAGTAGGTACTTCACCAAGTCGGCGGGCTCGTTGCGCGACCTGCTCGGCGGATTCTTCGGCCGCCACGAGCAGCACACTCTCGCCACGTTGCGCGTGGGCGCGCAGCGCCATCAACGCGAGGGTCGATTTTCCGATTCCTGGTTCGCCGAACAATAAGGTCGTCGAGCCCGGAACGAACCCGCCACCAAGAACCCGGTCCAGTTCACCCACGCCCGATGAACGGTGTCCGCTCGCGTGATCGCTGACTTCGTGGAGTGCCGTGACATCAATGGGTGCGGACGCCGTGCGCGTCGCAGACACCACGGCATTCTCACTAATGGAATTCCACGCTCCGCACGACGGGCAGCGCCCCGCCCACCGAGGGGACGTGGCACCGCACTCTGAGCACAAGAAACTCGATGACGTGCGACTCACATCGACACGCTAGAGCGAGGGTGTAACGACTAGGCGCTGGGCGCGGCGTCGAAGTCAACCGAAGGAGGCAGGCCCTCGACGGCGTCGAACGACAATGCCGGACCGTCATCACCTTCGATGACGTCCACCACGATCGTCTGGCCCGCGCGGAATTCCTTAAACAGAATCTTCTCGCTGAGCACGTCTTCGACGTAGGTCTGAATCGCTCGACGCAGCGGTCGCGCACCCAGTTCGGGGTCGTAACCCTTGTCCGCCAAGAAACTCTGCGCACCCGCCGACAACTCGAGTCCGAGTCCCTGCACCGAGAGCTGCTCGCGCAGACGCTGGATGAAGAGGTCTGCAATCGAGATCACTTCGGGCTTGGTGAGCTCGTGGAAGACGATCGTGTCGTCGATGCGGTTCAAGAACTCCGGACGGAAGTGTGCCTTCAAAGCGGCGTGCACCTTTTCCTTCATGCGCTCGTGCGTTGCCGCCTCGCTGCCCTTGGCAAAGCCAATGGACGCGCGACGCAGGTCGGCCGTTCCGAGGTTCGAGGTCATGATCAGAATCGTGTTCTTAAAGTCCACGACACGACCCTGCGCGTCGGTCAAGCGACCGTCTTCAAGAATCTGTAGCAACGTGTTGAAGACGTCGGGGTGCGCCTTTTCGACTTCGTCGAAGAGAACCACCGAGAACGGCTTGCGGCGAACGGCTTCGGTCAGCTGACCACCTTCGTCGTAACCGACGTAACCGGGGGGCGAACCGACCAAGCGACTCACGGTGTGCTTTTCCATGTACTCCGACATGTCGAGCTGAATCAACGCGTCCTCGTCGTCAAAGAGGAACTCGGCCAGCGTCTTGGCGAGTTCGGTCTTTCCCACACCAGTGGGACCGAGGAAGATGAACGATCCTGCCGGGCGCTTCGGGTCCTTGAGGCCGGCTCGCGTGCGACGAATCGCGCGGCTGAGAGCCTTGATGGCTTCTTCTTGTCCCACGATGCGCTTGTGGAGTTCTTCTTCCATGCGCAGCAGCTTCGAGGTCTCTTCCTCGGTCAGGCGGTAGACGGGAATACCGGTCCAGTTCGCGAGGACTTCGGCAATCGTCTCTTCGTCGACCACGTCGAAAGTCTTCGCTCCGGCGGCCTTCGCGGTCGCGTCGAGCTCTTCTTTCTTCGTGATGGCCTCGCGCTCCTGCTCCTCGAGACGCTTCGCCTGTTCGAGAGCACCCTTCTCGAGCGCGGACTCCTTATCGGCGCGCAGGCGCAGAATCTCTTCGTCCAACTTACGCTGGGCCGGTGGCGCGTCCATGCGACGAATCCGTAGACGGCTACCCGCTTCGTCGATCAGGTCAATCGCCTTGTCCGGCAAGAAACGGTCCGCGATGTAGCGATCGGCCAAGTTCGCCGCCGCAATAAGGGCCTGGTCGGTGATGGTTACCGCGTGGAACTCTTCGTAGACCTCGCGGAGACCCTTCAGGATCTCGATGGTCATCGCGACCGACGGCTGCTCCACCTTCACCGGCTGGAATCGTCGCTCAAGAGCGGCGTCTTTTTCGATGTGCTTGCGGTATTCGTCGAGCGTGGTTGCTCCCACGGTCTGCAGTTCGCCGCGCGCCAGCATGGGCTTCAAGATCGAGGCCGCGTCGATGGCACCTTCGGCGGCACCCGCGCCGACGAGTGTGTGGATCTCGTCGATGAACAAAATGATGTCGCCGCGAGTGCGGATTTCCTTGAGCACCTTCTTCAAGCGCTCTTCAAAATCGCCTCGGTAGCGGCTACCCGCAACGAGAGCTCCGAGGTCGAGGGTGTAGATCTGCTTGTCGGCGAGCGTGACCGGGACCTGATTGGCCACCACTCGCTGCGCCAAACCTTCAACGATCGCGGTCTTACCGACGCCGGGTTCACCGATGAGAACGGGGTTGTTCTTGGTGCGACGCGAGAGCACCTGCATCACGCGCTCAATTTCCTTTTCGCGTCCGACCAGCGGGTCAAGCTTGCCCTCGCGAGCGAGCTGGGTGAGGTTGCGTCCGAATTGGTCGAGCACCGCCGAGCCGTTCGACGCGTCGCCCTCGGTCTTGCCCTGAGGACCGGCCGCGGCGTTCGCGTCCTTGCCCGGCTGACCCGACATCATCTGAATTACCTGCTGGCGCACGCGAGCGAGGTCGGCCCCGCTTTGCACGAGGACCTGCGCGGCCACGCCATCACCCTCGCGAACGAGGCCCAGGAGCATGTGCTCGGTGCCGATGTAGGAGTGACCGAGCTGCAGCGCCTCACGCAGTGACAACTCGAGGACCTTCTTCGCCCGAGGGGTGAACGGGGGCGACCCGGGTGAGGGGTTGGTATTGGTCCCGATTGCTTCTTCGACCTTTTCGCGGACGGCCTCAAACGTGATGCCGAGGGCATCGAGCGCCTTCGCGGCGACTCCTTCGCCTTCTCGGATGAGTCCGAGCAGGATGTGCTCGGTTCCGATGAAGGCGTGATTGAGCTCACGAGCTTCTTCCTGCGCGAGGACGAGCACTCGGCGGGCACGGTCTGTAAAGCGTTCGAACAAGGCCAACCTCCCGTTGGTTCAATCCTGAGTGTAACGGTGACGAGCGCGCTTTCCTTCTCAGCCGCCTGACCACGTATTACGGCGTTCTAGGGTGGTGGAGTGAATCCGCACGATCACCTCCGGCTGCCCCTTGTAGAAAAAGACCTTGCGCGTCTCGAAACCCTTTTGGCGGATTCCGTCATCATTGGTGACGAATACCTTGATCAAGTCACCACGCACTTGATCTACGCGGGCGGCAAGCGCCTGCGACCTTTGCTCGCTGTCTCCTCCGCCACTGGTGGTGCGCACGCGGCGACCCAGGACGATCTACTCGGCGGCGTCGCCCTCGAACTAATGCACCTCGCCTCGCTCTATCACGACGACGTCATGGACGAAGCAGAAATCCGACGCAATGTCGACTCCGTGAACGCGCGTTACGGCAACTTGGTGGCCATTGTGGCCGGCGACTATTTGATGGCTCGTTCGGCCGCGATTGCTGCCGACCTCGGCACTGAGATCGCTGGGCTCTTGGCTCGTACGCTCGCGTGGCTGACCCGCGGACAGGTGTCCGAAGTGCGCACGTCGTTTTCCATTGAGCGCAACGAGGCCGACTACTACGAGGCCATTGAGGGCAAGACCGCTTCGCTCATGGCCTCGAGTTGTCGCGTGGGTGCGCTCACCGCGCAGCGCCCGGCCAGCGAAGTGGAAGCCCTCACTGAGTTCGGTCGCCGGTTCGGCATGATCTACCAATTGCGTGACGACGTCCTCGACATCGTGGCAACCGATGGTCAACTCGGTAAGCCCGCCGGTCAGGACCTCGCCGAGGGGATCTACACCCTTCCCGTACTCGTTGCTCTGCGCGACGGTGACATCGGCAACGAGCTTCGCGACATCCTGGGCTCACCGCTCGACGACGAAGACCGCGAGCGAGCGCGCAAGATGGTGGTGGCGACGGACGGTGTGGCCGCCACGTTGCGCGCCACGCACGAACACCTCGTTGAGGCGCACCGCACGTTGGAAGAACTTCCCGAGGCGGACTTGCGCACTGGCCTCGGTGCCCTCGTGTCCTCTCTCGTCGAGGATCTGCCGGTCGCCTAGCGCTCGACTTAGGAGCGAAGTGGCTTCAACGTCGGGAAAGCGATGATCTCTCGAATATTCGGGGCGTCCGCGATCAACATCGCTAAGCGATCGACCCCGATTCCGAGTCCCGCCGTCGGAGGCAAACCCCACTCCAGCGCCTTGATGTAGTCCTCGTCGATCTCCATCGTCTCGTCCTCACCGGCGGCCTTGAGTCGCGCCTGATCTTCAAAGCGCTTGCGCTGTTCATCCGGATTGGTGAGCTCGGAGAATCCATTCGCCAATTCGCGGCCCGCGCAGTAAACCTCAAAGCGCTCCGTCAAGAGATCATCGTCACGGTGACGTCGAGCGAGCGGGGAGACTTCGAGCGGGAAATCCGTCACGAAAATGGGCTCCCACAGGTCCGCTTCGCACGCGACCTCGAAGAGCTCACTCAGGAGACGTCCGGTCCCCCACGCCTCGTTCGCCTCGCCACCACGATCCGTGAGCAAGGTCACTAGTCGCTCGCGCGGCGTGTGGACGGAGACGTCTTCGCCGACGGCGTCAGAGACGAGGTCCGCCATGGAGCGCCGGGCCCACGGTGTCGAAAACGACAAGGGGCGCTCCTGGTACGTGAGCGTGGTCGAACCGAGCACGCTTTCGGCCGCACCAGCGCAAATCTCTTCGGTGAGGCGCATCATGTCGTAAACGTCCCAGTACGCCACGTACAACTCGATCATCGTGAATTCGGGATTGTGGCGGGGACTCACGCCCTCGTTGCGGAAGACGCGTCCGATTTCGAAAATGCGCTCGAAGCCACCGACCACGAGTCGCTTCAGCCACAGTTCGGGGGCGATGCGGAGCGAGAAATCAAAGTCAAAGGCGTTGTGATGGGTGACGAAGGGTCGTGCGGCGGCTCCGGAAGGAACGGAATTCAGCATGGGGGTCTCGACCTCCATGAAGCCGCGCGACCAGAGCTGTTCGCGCAGCGAACGGATGACACCGCTGCGGCTGGCGAGAGCGGTACGGCTCTCCGGGTTGGCCCACAAGTCGGCTTCGCGGTGGCGGTACCGAACGTCGAAGTCATTGATACCCGCCCACTTGTCGCCAAAGTTATGACGCGCCTCGGCGAGAACCTGCCACGTCGCGACCTTGACCGAAAGTTCCCCCTTGCGGGTTCGCACGACTTCACCGGTGACGCCGACCCAGTCGCCCAGGTGCAGCTTGGTGAAATCCTCAAACCCCTCGGTTACTGCACTCAGGGCAAAGAGTTGAATCTCGCCACTCGAATCGCGCAGCGTGCCGAAGGACAACTTGCCCTGCACGCGCAACAACATGACGCGTCCCGCAACGGCGACCGTGACTCCCGTCTCGCCGCCCGCTTCGAGGTCCGTGAATCGCTGGTGAATCTCGTCCGCGAACGTGTCGTGCGGAAAGTTGTACGGCGTGGTCACGAAGCGTCTCCTGAATGGTTTCGCTCATGAACGATACGCAATCCGTGGAGAGTGAGCCACGGGGCGACGTGTTGGACGTACTTGGTGTGCGGGGCGACGAGAGACGCGAGTCCCCCCGTTGCGATGACCGTCGCCGGACCGATCTCGGCGATGATGCGCTCGGTGAGACCGTCCACTTGGGCCGCGAAGCCGTAGAGAACACCCGACTGAATGGATTCAACCGTTGATCGTCCGATCACCGAACGAGGCTCCACGAGTTCCACCGACCGCAGCGCGGCGGCCTGGCTGTAGAGCGCTTCGAGGCTGATCGCGACACCGGGAGCGATTGCTCCACCCAGGTACTCCCCGTTCGCACTGATCACGTCAAAGGTCGTCGCGGTCCCCAGGTCCACCACAATGGCGGGGCCGCCGTAGAGGTCGTAGGCGCCGACGGAATTGGCGATGCGGTCGGCGCCAACTTCGCGAGGATTGTCGTAGAGGATCGCCATGCCGGACTTCACGCCCGGTCCGAGCACCGTGATCGGCAGCGCGGAGAACCAGCGACCGGCCATACGGCGCAACTGCGTGGTGACGGTCGGGACCGACGACGAGATGGCAATCCCCGTGACCGCCGTGCGCAAATCAATGCCCTCGAGGTCCAAGAGTTGGGTGATGTTCATGGCGTGCTCGTCCGGCGTGCGCTCGGGAACGGTGGACAATCGCCAGTGGTAGGCGAGACCGTGCTCACCGTGGGCGCGTCCGAAACCCGGGCCGCCGTCGTCCTCATTGACCTCGCCGAATAGTCCGATCACCGTCTCGGTGTTTCCCACGTCAATGGCCAACAACATTGGTGGCTCCCTTCGCTGCGTGCACCCGCACGGTTCCATTATCTAAGAGTCGTACCCCGTCGACGAAACCCGCCAGAAGAAGTCGGCTCTCGCCCTCTTCGTCGGCGCGTCGTCGCCGCAAGGTCGCCGGCTCTACAACGTCGACATACGCGACGTCAATGCCCGCGTCGTCGAGCACCGCTCGCGCCTCGCGTCGAACGGCGTCCGCGTCGCGAGACGTTCCATCGTTCACAAGACGCAGGGCACGAGAAAAGCCGGTGGCTGCCCGGCGGCCCGCCTC
>Ga0208111_1000217_pt1 | contig 17402 bp, 22 predicted proteins | sample CryBogCBH08Aug08_FD_184605 | JGI IMG/M metagenome (GOLD analysis project Ga0208111, IMG submission 184605) | Freshwater microbial communities from Crystal Bog, Wisconsin, USA - CBH08Aug08 (SPAdes) (version 2) | ecosystem: Environmental > Aquatic > Freshwater > Lake | place: Crystal Bog... | reverse complement strand
AAATTGGAAGAGCGTAAGAAAGAAATCGCTGCCTCCTATTTTGCTCAGTAAAGGATAGTATAATGAAAACACTCAAGCAACTACGTGAAGAATATAATGATAAATTTATGTCTCAGGTTGAAGTTCTTCCTGAGGAGTTGATGCTTGAGAAAAATGTTATACCATCTACAAAAGAAATGCCTTCTCTGCTTATCTTTCGCAGAGTTTCTTTCAGGTCATATCCTAAAGGCCAAGTTGTGGCACTATACTATTCTAAAACAATGGATAAGTATCTTTCTGTTCCGATTGGACCAGGTAACAGTGTAAACCTTAGTGAGTCCGTTGTTTCAGATTCACTTGATGAGGCCTGCTGGAAAGGTTATAAACAATATGGTATGAAGAAAAAAGGTGGTAAAGAGGTACCAAACTGTGTACCTGTTGAAGAAGATGGACCTGTTATGTCTCGTTATACAGAACGTCCAACATATGAGCATTTTAAGGATAAAGTTCAAAAACTTCGTAATGAAGATTGGAAAGACACCGCAGATACAGCGGCCGATGTATTAGTTCCTTATTATAGTGCTGGTAAAAAGGCCATTAAAGGTGACTGGAAAGGTGCAGCAAAAGATGCGGCTACCGATACCGCTTTGATGGCAGTTGGAGGTCCTTTGACAAGAACTGCTGCAAAAGGTTTAAAGCTTGTTGGTAAAGGCGCTAAAAGATTATTTAAAGGTGGTACAAAAGCGACATCAAAAGCGGCTCTTGCCGCAGGTGCAGGTGCAGCAGCCACAAAAGTAGCATCAGATGTGGTAAAAACTGCAAAAGATACAAAAAATAAAGTGGAAAAAGACCTTGAAGGTGATGCAGCAAAGCAATATAAAACACCAGTAGCATCTGCTAAACATTATAGTTCATGGGAAAAATCTCCAAAATCATCTCCTGTTAGTGATATAAAAACTAAACAGGCTGAACTATCATATATGAAAAAAGTTGGTTCTACTGTAAAAGAAAACTCCATTTCAGACATTCGTGATATGATAAAAGAAGGTATTGATAGTGTGGACTTTTCCATTAATGGAAGGCAAGTTACACTAAATACCTCTATGGCAAAAAGAATCCTTGAAGTCTATGACTCGGTCAACATTAAAAACAAAAAGATTGTAGAATCTATGTTGAATGAAGACCTTGAGTCCTTCAAAAAATTAATTAACTTCTCAATTAGGAATTAAAAATGGCAAACGTAATCACAGAACAAAAGATTATTGATAACCAGAAAAGAGCATTGCTCAAATATGTTATCCGTTTTGACGGAACATCAACTGCCAATACTCTATTGGTTAATGCTGCTAATCTTGCTTTTTCACTTAATGCTACAGGTCAGATTATGACCTCAAATACTAATCCAAAGTCTACCTATCACACAACCATTAAACGTATTTTTGGTCAAGGCCAGTTTAAGTCAGGTTATAGTATAGCACTAGGTTGGCAATCAGATGCCAATACTGATATTGTAACAATAGGTAGTGGTTGGTTTGATTACAACTTTGATCCACAGGGATTGTCTGCTATCATTCCTATTCCAAACAATACAGGTAATACAACAGGCAATATTGTTATCAGTGGTGTGGGCAGCATTGCAGCATCCGATGCTGTTACAATCTTTATCGATTTGAAGAAAGATAACAAAGATTACTCAGCTGGTCAGACTGCTGATCCTGCTGCATTTAACTGGTATGATTATCAAGGAAATCCAAAGTCATGATCGACCTATTAGAACACATCCTTACAGACGACTACGTTTCTGCCACAGAGTTATTTGAAGCACGTTTAAATAACATCCGTGAAAAGAAACTCTATGAAATGAAACAAGATATTCAGGCCGAAGCATTTGGTGGTTTAACCAAAGCAGACATTGAAGCACGCCGTAAAGCTGGATATGTTAAAGCATCTGATGTTCTTCCAGATCCTCGTGATTACGTACCTGAAAATGAACCTAAAAAGAAAAAGATTGCCGTTAGACGTAAAAAAAAACTAAGTGAAAGTAGTATTGATACACCTATTCCACCATCCGCACATACATGGATTGAAAAAAGAAGAAAAGAACAAGAAGCAAAAAGAGAAAGAGAACAACCTAAAACATCAGCGCCTAGGTCAACTAAAAAAACACCTGAAAAATCTAAAAGTGTTTTCGACGTTGCTAAACATCCAGGGTTGAAGAAGAAAGAACCTAAAAAAGAAATTGATGATTATGAAGGTAAAGGTAATGCACCTTCTATGATGTATGGAAGGTTGAAACAAAAAATTGCAGGTCATAAACCATCAGCACCAGGTTCTGGTGTTCTTAAAGTTGCCGGCAAAGTTGCTGGTACAGTTAAGGATGTTGGACTAAGATTTATCAATAATCTTGGTGAAGAAAACGCCTAAATATACCTAAAGGCAGAGGAAACCAATGAAACTAATAACCGAAGAAATTCTAGACATTCAGTATCTTGTTGAAGATAATGGTAAAGGTGGAAAGAACCACTTCATCACCGGCATCTTTATGCAGGCTGAAAAGGTCAATAGAAACGGTCGTGTATATCCTATGAGTGTCCTCTCCAAAGAGGCGGATCGTTACAACCGCGAATACGTTCAAAAGAATAGAGCATTTGGTGAGCTAGGTCATCCTGAGAATCCTCAAATCAACCTAGACCGTGTGTCCCACATGATTACATCATTGCATCCTGACGGGACAAACTTTATTGGTAAAGCAAAGATTTTAGATACTCCTAACGGTAAAATTGTTAAGAGTCTACTAGATGGTGGTGCAAGCCTTGGTGTGTCAACAAGAGGCGTAGGGTCTCTAAAAGCGCACAATGGTTTTCAACAAGTCCAAGATGATTACAAGTTAGCAACAGCAGCAGATGTTGTGGCCGACCCATCAGCACCAGAGGCATTCGTTCGTGGTATTATGGAAGGTAAAGAATGGGTATTTCTAAACGGAGAGTGGCATGAACAAGACCACTACCGTGCAGTCAAACTCATTAAAGAAGCATCCAGACACGATGTCGAATCAGTAGCCTTAAAGATTTTTGAAAATTATATTTCAAAATTATAAAAATACTAAATAACATAGGAAAATAAAAGGAGTATCCTAAACATGGGTAAATCACTAACCGAAGCAGCGAAAGCTGTGCTAGAAGGTAAGCAACTAACTGAAGGTGCTTATCCAGAAGTATCACCTGGTAAGATTTCAAATCCTAACCCAGTTGATCCTTCAACCGCATCAACAGTTAATGCTAAGACATTACATCCTGGTACAAAGTCACCAGAAGGTCGTTTTGCTAATCCAAACGGCCCAGACGTTGCATCATTTTCTGGTGTTGATGATCTTGGTGGTGCTACACCAACATCAATCGCATCTGATAACCTTGGTGCTAAGGCTGCTGGCAAAACCGGCAAAGACACATCAAAGTCATCTGCATCTTCCGTTTCAGGTGAAAAGAAGAAATCACTAAAATCACAACCACAGTCTGGTTCATCTGCTCCTGCTGGCCTTCCAGAAGAGATGGAAGATGACCGTCCAGTAGTTGCTGAAACATCAGCAATTGCCGAGCGTGTTGCTACCATCAAAGAAGCAGCTAAGAAATCAAAGATGGCTGCATCTGCTTGTTCAATGGAAGAAGAGAACCTTGAGGAAGAAGAATTAGAACTTTCCGAGGAACTAGAAGATTTCATTAACGAAGCAATCGAGGCAGGTCTTGATGAAGAAGAGATCCTTGCTGCTATTGAAGAGAACTTTGAGTTTTCAGAAGAAGTTCTTGACGAAGAGACATCAGAGGAATCACCAGTCGAGTATTATCCAGTTGACATGTCCGAACATGTTAATGCTTTACTAGAAGGTGAAGACCTTTCAGAAGATTTTCATGCTAAGGCAACCACAATTTTTGAAGCTGCTGTAAAAGCGAAACTTGAAGAAGAAGTTGCCCTACTTGAGCAGGCTTATGCAGAGACATTGGAAGAAAGAGTTGCAGAGATTATGGAACAACTTTCATCTGACGTTGATAACTATCTCAATTACGTAGTTGAACAGTGGATCGAAGAGAATGAAGTTGCCGTTGAGTCCGCTCTCCGTAGCGAACTTACCGAAGATTTCATCGGCGGTCTCCGTTCACTATTCGCCGAACACTACATCGACATTCCTGAAGAGGAAGTTGCCGTTGTAGAAGAACTTTCACATACTGTTGAAGAACTTGAAGCAAAACTCAATGAAGAGATTGAACGCAATGTTGCTCTCACAGGTATGATTGCTGAGGCTCGTAAGTCCGAGTTGACTGCTTATGTTTGTGAAGGTCTTACAACTACTCAGGCCGAGAAACTTAAAGGTCTCGTTGAGAATGTTGCTTATACTAACGATGACCAGTTTATCGAAAAGATTTCAACACTACGGGAGAACTATTTCCCAACATCAGTTAAATCTGATGCAGTTCTTGACCGCGTAGAGTCCGCAGATCCATCAATGATTAACGAAAGCAATCTTGAGGGTCCTATGGCAAACTACGTCAAGGCACTTGGTAGAAGCCTCCCAAAGTAATTTAATTAGTTATATTAACTAAACTAAACATAGAAAGAAGGAAACTAAAATGTATTTAACAGAACAACTAGAACAGAAGTGGTCACCAGTTCTTGACCATGATGGTCTTCAGGGAATTAAGGACCCATACCGCCGTGCGGTTACAGCCGTAGTTCTTGAGAACCAAGAAAAAGCAATGTCAGAAGAGGCTCGCACTCTTAACGAAGCTGCTCCTACAAACTCAGGTGGCGGTCTCGGTGCTGGTACATCAGTTGGTTCATACGATCCAATCTTGATTTCACTAGTTCGTCGTGCGCTTCCTAACCTAATCGCTTATGACGTTTGCGGCGTTCAGCCAATGACCGGTCCTACCGGCCTTATCTTCGCTATGCGCGCTCGTTACTCAGCAATGGGTGGCCAGGGTCAAGGTACAACAAACGAAGCATTGTTCTTCGAAGCGAACTCAAACTTCTCTTCACAGAACTCAGCTGGTGGCCTTCCTGGTACAGTAGCAAACACAAGCGCAAGCACATCAAATACCGACCCTGTATTCAACCTTGGTGTTGATACAACATACGGTACAGGTAAAGGCATGACAACAGCACAGGCCGAAGCACTTGGCGACGGTACAACTGGTAATGCTTTTGCTGAAATGGCCTTCTCAATCGATAAGGTTACTGTTACAGCACGTTCACGCGCTCTAAAAGCAGAATACACCACAGAACTTGCTCAGGATCTTAAAGCCATTCACGGCCTTGATGCTGAGACAGAACTTGCTAACATTCTCTCAACAGAGATTCTAGCAGAAATCAACCGTGAAGTTATTCGTACCATCTATTTGTCAGCATCAGCTGGCGCTCAGTATGGTGTTACAACTGCTGGTACATTCGATCTTGACACCGACTCAAACGGCCGTTGGTCAGTTGAGAAGTTCAAAGGTCTTATCTTCCAGATCGAACGTGAAGCTAACGCTATCGCAAAAGCTACACGCCGTGGCAAAGGTAACGTCATCATCGTTTCTTCTGACGTTGCATCCGCTATGGCTATGGCTGGTGTTCTTTCCTATACACCTGCTCTATCTGCCGACCTAACAGTTGACGATACAGGCAACACCTTCGTTGGTATGCTCCACAACCGCATTAAGGTTTATATCGATCCTTACTTCGGTGGTTCAGCAGTCGGCGACGAGCTTGTTACAGTTGGCTTCCGTGGTCAGTCACCATTCGACGCTGGTCTATTCTACTGCCCATACGTTCCACTACAGATGGTTCGTGCAATCGGTCAGGATACATTCCAGCCAAAGATTGGTTTCAAAACCCGTTACGGCATGGTTGCTAATCCATTTGCTACTGCTGCTGGCGACGGACAGGTATTGTCTCGTTCTGCTAACGGTGGTAACAATGCGAATATCTACTATCGCATTTTCCGCGTTCGTAACCTTACCTAATAATAAGAGACGAATAATCGTCCAAGAGAGAGGCCTTCGGGCCTCTCTTTTTTTATGCCTAAATACCGGACGGAGGCATCGATGACCACAGAATTTTTACCACAGACACCACAGAATACCAGTATTCTTCAGTCAACAAAATTTACTTTCATTATTCCTGATCTTCCGTTTTTGAAGTATTTTTGTCAGACTGTCAATTTACCTTCCGTATCTACTACAGAAGTTCTGGTCCCTACACCATTTTCCGCAACCTATCGTCACGGTGATAAGTTGGTGTATGATGCTTTCACCATCACCGCTATCATTGACGAGGACCTTCGGGTGTGGGAGGAGACATACAAGTGGTTGGTAGGTCTAACCAGACCACAATCATATGCTCAATACATCAAGGCAAAAGATCCTAAGGCACCACTTTACTTTGACGGATATCTTACCGTAAATACTAATGCTAACAATCCTAACATTCGGGTAAAGTTCCATAACTGTCATCCTACTTCTATTGGACTAATCTCTTTTGACACCAAGGTAGACGCAGATGTTATTCCTACTGCTGACTTTACTTTCCGTTATGACCTCTTTGAAATAGAACGCTTGACAAATCCTTAAAAATAGTATATACTAATACTTTGATAATGAATGGAGTTTGCTTTGCGACCACCAGTTAAACTTGATGACTTAATGGAAGAATGGCATAAAGATTGTGCTATTGACTCCACTGAACCAGGCCTGGAATTAATCCGTATCTCATCCCTTCATGGTAAATACTTACACATTCTATCTCACCATAGGATGCTGGTTAAGAAATTTACCAATGACTATAATAAAATGCGTCTTATAAAGTTCCAGTATTATCAAGGTGAACTTGATATGGAAGAACTGAAAGAACGTGGTTGGGAACCTAATAGTCGCCTAATCATTAAGCAGAATATACCAATCTACATGGACGCGGACGAGGACCTAAATAATATGGTTCTTAAAAAAGTGGTACATGAAGAAGTGGTAGAGTTTTGTACCTCCATTATAAAGGAACTAAACAGTAGAGTATATGCTCTAAGATCCTTTATTGAATGGAAGAAAATGACGGATAGATGATAGACTTTGTTATAACAAATAAGAATGAGGCCTACATCCATATCCGTTGTGATGAAGGTAAAGGATGGGAACTGCGTGATGCATTTTCTTTCCGTCCCCCAGGGTTTCAGTTTGTTCCTTCTTACAAGCAGAAACTTTGGGATGGATACCTCAGACTTTATTCACCTACCACAGGTTTGATATATCGTGGCCTTGCACCACAAGTAATGAAGTGGATCAAGGAAAGAGGTTATACATATGAGTATGAGGATGAAGACTTAGATACATCATTCTCCTTAGAAGAGGCAAAAGAATATGTCGAAATACTCAATCCTAAACACCCTCCACGCGATTATCAAATGGATGCTTTCGTTCATGCTATTCGTTCTAAACGTCGCATTGTGTTGTCTCCTACTGGTTCCGGCAAGTCTCTTTTGTTATACCTTGTTTGCAATTATCTTCTCAAAAAAGGCAAACGAGGTCTTCTCATTGTTCCTAGGTCCGCACTAGTAGAACAAATGTTCTCCGACTTCCAAGACTATTCTACTAAGAATGGTAAGGATATGTTTAAGTATTGTTGGAGAGTATATTCAGGTAAAGATAAAAACTCCGAACATCCCATTATGATATCCACTTGGCAGTCTTTGTTTAGGATGCCTAAAGAATACTTTGAGCAATTTGATTATGTAATCTGTGACGAAGTTCACCAAGCACAGGCCAAGGCCTTATCCGATATCCTTTCCAAATGTACCAAAGCAGAATACCGACTCGGTGTAACAGGCACATTATCCGGTGCCAAAGCACATGAATGGGTATTGATGGGATTATTTGGACAGATATATAAGGCCACCACATCAAAAGAATTGATGGAGAAGAAACAACTAGCAGAACTTACCATCAAGTGTCTTTTGTTGAAATATAGTGAAGAAGAATGTCACTATATGAAATCGGCCACATACCAAGAGGAACTTGAATATATTATATCTAATAATAGTCGTAATAAGTTTATATGTAATCTTGTCTTGTCTCTAGAAGGCAATACCTTATTACTGTTTAACTTTGTAGAGAAGCATGGCACCGTCCTCCACGACATGCTAAATAAGAAAGTCAAGGACGGCCGTAAGGTCTTTTTTATTCATGGAGGTACCGATGTCAGTGAACGAGAAGAAATACGAAGAATTGTTGAACGAGAATCCAACGCCATTATTGTTGGGTCCGTGGGAGTTCTTTCTACTGGGACTAACATTGTTGCTTTGGATAACATCGTATTTGCATCTCCATCGAAGTCCAAAATTAGGAATCTACAGTCAATCGGTAGGGGCCTCCGTGTCAGCGCCACTAAGAAATCCGCCACTCTCTTTGACCTCGCCGATGATTTCACTTACAAAAAACGTGAAAACTTTACCCTCAAGCATTTTATGGAGAGGTTAAAAACCTATAGTGAAGAACATTTTAGGTTCCGTATATACAAAATTGACATGAAGGATAAGTGAAATGGAAAATCAATCAATCGCCAAGTTCATCCGTCTAAAGACCGGTGATGATATTATTGCCGAGGCCTTTGAGACAGGTGATGATACTGGTGATTATATCACGGTAATCAATCCACTCAAGGCCATGTATGTACCTGCGACAGCAACAGGATATTTACAGATAGCATTTATGCCTTGGGTTTATCCTCGGATATGTGATCATCAGGAATTCAACATCAAAAGGGAAGAAGTTCTTCTTTACCAAGATGTTACTGATAATATGAATGAGTATTATTGGGAAAGTGTAGATCATTACCTTGCCGCTAAACGTGAAAAAGTAGAAGAAATACAAGAAGAAAAAATTGATGAAGAGATAATGGAAGAGTTATTGGAAGAAATCCGAAAAGGAAGGGTGATGCACTAATGGATAAGAACAAATACCTAGACTTGGATGGTACGGACGATTTTGGTTTCTCTTTTGGTGAGGAAACAGACCTTACTCCTATCACCAACGAGGTAGAGGATCTAAAACAAAGATTACAGGCCGTCCGTAAGATATATCTTCCTTTACTGGAAAACCTAGCAAAGAACGACGACCAACCCATTATCAAATGGCCTAATCGCGGTCCGGTCTTAAAGAAGCATATGGATAAGTTAAAGAAACTTACCGATGTCTAAAGCCCATGCTTCGCATGGACTCGCTTCGCTCGTCTTGAGCAACTGGTTATATTTGGTGGTGGATGCGGAGCACATTATACACACAATCAGGATACCTTGTCAAGCCCCAAAATGAAAGAAAGTGATAAAAATGTTTAGTTTTTTCTATAGAACACCAGAAATACATTTGGATTGCTTCACATATAATCATAATACATTTCTTAACACACCTATAGTTTATGCCTCAAAAACAATTCCTGATTGGTGGAAAGAACTTCCTACACATAAACCTGTTTTTGGTGAAGATAAAAATAATAAACATGTTTTTTTAAATAAAAATACTATAAAAGATTGTTATGCAATAATAGAATTATATAAAAAAGGTATAGTTATAGAAAATTGGACTGATATTTCTATAAAGTCTGATGAAAAAGAATTGAATTATTGTTGGTCTTCAGGTATTCCACCAGAATCTCATGTGAGGGAACAATTAGGTTCCGCATATCCAAATTATCATCATATCAAATTAAATAGTCCTTGGAGATTTGTTGAAAAATCTGGTGTTAAATTTTTATGGTTTGGTGCTGAATGGTCCTTGGATAAAATGAATCTGAAGGTCTTGCCAGGAGTATTAAATTTTGATATAATTTCCGGTGTTAATGTGAATATTATGCTTCCTAAAAATGAAAGTGAGATTTTTATTCCTATAGGACAACCTTTAGTGCATCTTATACCTATATCAGAAAAAAAACTGATTTTTAAAAATCATTTAGTTGATAAAAATGAATATGATAAGATACACATTATTTCTTCTTTTGCATCTTTTTATGGATGGAGGAAGGTATTACAATTGAGAAAACGAAATAAGGAACGTGGAACATGTCCTTTTGGATTTGGAGATAAATGATGACTTATAAAAAGAAAAAGAACCATTATGTTGACAACGAAAGGTTCTTAACAGAAATTATGGAATATAAAAAAAGGTGTAGAGAAGCGATTGATAAAGGACTTGAGAAACCAAGAGTACCTGAATATATTGGTAAATGTATTTATTTGATGGCTGAAAATCTTTCTCATAAACCTCGTTTTATGAACTACTCATTCCGTGATGAATTGGTTTCAGATGCTATTGAAAATTGTTTCCTTTATTTTGATAATTTTGATCCGGATAAAGGATCGAATCCTTTTGCTTACTATACTCAAATCATTTACTATGCCTTTCATAGAAGGATTAGTAAAGAAGAAAAAAATAGATACATTATATACAAAAAATTTCAAGAAAGTGTCCTAGATACATCAGATGCAGCTTTAATGATTGATCATGACGATCAGCACTTGATTTCCTCCACAATGTATGATAACCTAAATGACTTCATAAAGAAGTTTGAAGGTCGTGAAGCGGAAAAGAAAGAAAAACGTAAAGCGGCTAAAGAAGGTCTAGATAAGTTTTTTGGAGAAGACGATGAAGGAAGAGAATCAGTTTGACGTACCTTTTCAGGTCCAGCAGTTATTGTCGGCCTTGAAGGACAAGAAAGAAAGAGTCCATGTTCGTGGTAACTATCGTATGAGGTTAGATGCCATCAAACGTGCTATTGATACAGCAATCAATGATTATGATACAGAAATGGGGACGGCGAATACCTTTAAGCGCCGTAAATCATCATGACCGATATTGACGACCTAATCAAAGAAGTAGAACAGTCCATGGAATGGTTCTGTGATAAAATCGTAGAACCGGTTCCTCATAGTAACCAAGACAAAGACAAGATTTTTCAACGAATGGTTAGTCTTGGATGGATAAGGCAGAGTGAAGTTGATACTTATAAAGAATTAACCAAAGATGATTGATATTGAACAGGTGAAAACGGATAAATTTAATTTTTATCTGTTCAGAAATATATTTAATGATGAAGAATTGGAATTAATATGGAGAGAATCCTTATTTCTTTGTGATAATGATAAACTTCTACCTCCCGATAAAACAGGTACAGGTAAAAGAGAAGATGGTACTCCTAAAAAAAGTAATGTTGGAATTCAATTAGATAATTGTTATTCTGATAGGACAATCTGCAATTATTTTAAATTTTATAAAAAACCTTTAGATAATTTAATTTCCAATACTTCATTTATAAAAAATGATTATACCTTAAAATTATATTTAAATACAAATTTAGATAAAACACTTTTTAATTATTATGATGATAATGATTATTATGAAAGTCATAACGATTTATCTTGCTATACTTATGTTTTTTGGTTATTATATGAACCTAAAAGATTTACAGGTGGTAATTTTAAATTTGATGACATTGATTACAATATAGAAGTTAAAAGTAACATGGGTGTTTTATTTCCTTCTTGGGCTAATCATAGTGTTGAAAGAGTTAATTTATTATCTAACATACAACATTTAAAAGGTAATGGTAGATTTTCATTTACTACATTTTTTTTAATGAAAACAAGGACAGAATAAATAAATGAGTAAAGTGGCACTTATAACCGACACACATGCAGGAATTAGAAATGATAACCCGGCGTTTCATACTTATCAAAAAACTTGTTATGACTGGTTTTTTCATTACATTGATACTCATAATATTAGGAATGTGGTACACCTTGGAGACATTTTCGATAGACGTAAATACATCAACTTCCTCTCCGCCAAAAGATGTAGAGAAGACCTCCTCGATCCTTTGGAGGACCGTGGGATACAAACCCATATCATTCAAGGAAACCACGATAGTTACTATAAAGACACCCATGAAGTAAATGCTCTTGATGAATTGGTTGTTAATCGTTATCAGTTCATTCATACATATTCGCTTCCTGAGTTGATCAATATAGATGGCCTTGATATTCAGATTATGCCTTGGATCACGGACTCTAACCGTGAACAGGCTATGGATGTTATCAGTCAACCACGGGCCGAGGTTCTTATGGGTCATCTAGAACTAAACGGTTTCACAATGCATAGAGGTTTGATATCAGATCATGGACTTGATCGTGTTACTTTTGATAAGTTTGATAAAGTTTTCTCTGGACATTATCATCATCGTTCCACTATTGGTAATGTATCTTATATCGGTGCTTTTGCTGAATATACCTGGCATGATTATGCTGATCCTCGTGGTTTCTCTGTGTTTGATACTGAGACCAGAGAGATAGAGTTTATACAGAATCCTTATAAGATGTTCCGTCTTGCTAAGTATGATGATGTGACCAACCCAGAGATTGTAGAAAAAATACAAAATACGGACTTTTCTAAGTATAAGAATACCTATGTAAAGTTGATTGTGGTAAACAAATCTAATCCTTATGCCTTTGATCTTCTCTTTGACTCCATCTATAAGGCAGGACCTTTAGACATTACCGTTGTAGAAGATCCTTCCGTATTACTTGAGAATGAAGATATGGACTCCGTTGATGAAGCGGAAGATACCTCTACGATCCTTTCAAAGTATATCGATGGGTTGACTTTGCCGGTGGAATCTGCTAGAATGAAATCGTTTCTGTTAGATGTTTATCAGGAGGCACTACAAGTGGAGACCGTATGATTAATTTTCCTACACTTATTGTTGATAATTTTTACGAAGAACCTGATAAGATTCGTGAGTTTGCTTTAAAGCAAGATTTTCTGGAATCTCCTGGAAACTATCCTGGTAAAAGAACTAAACCACTACACGAATTAAATGAAGAATTATTTTTTGGATTTGTCACGAAAATTATGACAATATATTACCCAGATGTTGAAGTAGATTGGAATGTTCAAACTTCCTTTTGGAAAGTAAATACACTTGATCCTGATCCATTATCTCCAAAAAATATGGGATGGATTCATCAAGATGGATGTCTTGCTGCTGGAGTTGTTTATCTTTCTCCTGGTTTTGATTCTGGATTAGGAACAAAAATTTATGAACAAGTTTCTGAAAAAAAACCTATTGATGGTATGTCTATGAAAAAGTTTTATTCAACAGGTGAAGATGATAAATTCGACGAAAATATATTACAAAATAATTCATGTTTTAATGAAACAATTAATGTTTCTAACAAGTATAATAGATTGGTTTGCTTTGATGGTAATGTTTTTCATTCACCTAGTCATTATTATATGGGAAATGAAACTAGATTGGTACAAGTTTTCTTTATCCGTAATATAAAATCTAAAGTTTATTCACCACAAAAAAGAATTTTAGAAAATGATATCATTTCATACGATTCGCTATAAGAACTTCCTTGCAACCGGTAACAACTGGACCGAGTTGGAGTTAGACACTCACAAGAATACCTTAATCATGGGACACAATGGTTCAGGTAAGTCCACATTTTTGGACGCCTTGACCTTTGTGCTGTTTGGTAAACCTTTTCGTAAGGTCAATAAAGGTAATGTAGTAAACTCTATTAATGGTAAGAACTGTGAGGTGGAGATTGAGTTTTCTGTTTCAAACAAACGGTACAAGGTTGTTCGTGGTGCGAAGCCAAACATCTTCGAAATTTATTGTGAAGGTAAAATGGTCAATCAAGACGCCGCGGCCAAGGACTATCAAGACCATTTAGAAAAACATATACTAAGAATGAACTTTAAGTCCTTTACACAGGTTGTTATTCTTGGTTCGGCCTCGTTTGTTCCTTTCATGCAGTTGTCACCTGGTGACCGTAGAACGGTTATTGAGGACTTGTTGGACATTCAAATCTTTTCTGCTATGTCTAATGTGGTCAAGAACCGACTACAGATGAATCGTGAAGGACTAGAGAAAAATAGGATTACTTTAACGAGTAAAAATGAAAATAAAACTTACATTGAGCAGACTTTAGAGTCCTTAAAGTCAAATAATGAAACTAAACTTGCTCAATTGAGAGAGAAAGAACAGGAACTAAAAGATAGTTTAGTTTCCGAGCAAACAATCATTTCCGACTTAGAGAAGAAAAGAGATGAACTCCTTGAACAAGGAATTGATACCTCGGCACTAAGGACAAAGTATAGTAAGTTGGTCGGTTTCAAGGCCAAGATGGAGGGAAACATTGACCGTATTCACAAAGATAATACATTCTTTGAGTCAAATGATACTTGTCCCACTTGCCGTCAGAGTATCGATGAAAATTTCAAGAAAGAAACGATTGGAACTAATCAAAGTAAGATTGCTGAAATTAATGAAGGACTAAATAAGGCAGACGAACAGATTACTGCCGTCCTGGAAGAAATAGAGAAGATTGATGAAGTTCTCCAACGTCTTAATGGAGTTAAGATGGATCTTACATCTAGTAGGTCTTCCTATAAGCATATTGATAATAATCTGTCTCAAATTGTGGATCAGATTGAAACGTTCGCACTATCTGACAAAACTACCCAAGAGTCGGAACGACAACTCGTTCAAGTCCAACATGATATTTCCACCCTCGAAGAAGAAAAGAAGGCCCTTCTAGATGAGCGCCAATATGTGGACCTCGCCACAACATTACTTAAAGATGGTGGAATCAAGACAAAGATCATTAAACAGTATCTACCTATCATTAATAAACATATCAATAAGTACCTCGCTAAACTTGGCTTTTTTGTCAACTTTAATATTAATGAGTCATTCGAGGAATCAATCAAATCAAGATACCGAGACGAGTTCTCCTACCACAACTTCTCTGAAGGTGAGAAGTTAAGAATAGACTTGGCCATTCTCCTTACATGGAGGCAGATTGCCAAGATGAAAAACTCCGTGAATGTGAATATACTTGTCTTTGATGAAATCCTTGACCGTGCTATGGATGCCAGTGGTACGGATGAGTTTATCAAGATTATGTGGGATATGGGTGACGGTGGTTCCAACATATTTGTTATCTCACATAAGGATGCCATGATTGATCGTTTCCAACGAACAGTCAAATTTGAAAAGGTAAAGAATTTTAGCACCTTGACAAAAGACTTATAATCTGGTAGAATACCATCATGCTAGACAAAGAGACATTACGGAAGATGGCCGAGTCCGAACGTATGATGGACGCAGGACTAATTCCATTTGTATGGGCGAAAAACGCAAACGGCCGGATGGAAAGATTAGCCGTTGCTGCACCTATTATGGAAGACTTAGGTCTTTTTCAAGGCCAGACCGTAAACTCAATCCTTGTTGATGCTATTGCTGCCGAGTCAATTAAGTTATTGACTGAAAGACTTGATCAAATAACTCAAGACATATATGATGAAATGTTAACCGATGATTTTGACTTCCGTAAGGAGATGAATGATGATAACGATACTTGAAACACCTGATGGATTTGTTAGAGTAAACATTGATAACTTATGGGAAGGCCTCTCACAGATGGGATGGTACAATGCTTCCTAAAAAAGTAGAGTTTTGCTTTGAGTGGTTGTCAACCTTTCTATTATTGTCAGGTGCAGCACTCACATCTTATAATGTATATCCTACGAATGTTTATCTGTCAATGGTAGGCAATCTTGGATGGTTGGTGGTCGCCTTATCGTGGCGTAAATGGTCGTTGATTACCATTCAATTGATAATCACAGTGATTTACCTTGCCGGCCTAATCAACAATGGAGTTCTAAAATGAAACGTTATAATCACTGGTTCTGGAATAGTTGGTTTATAGACAGAGTAGCACATTCTGTATCAAAACTAAACAGCTATCTCTGGAGCAAGCAATATGGCAAAAACTGACCCACACAAAAATCATAGTTATTCCCACGATTATATACTTATTACGGCATTACAGAGTGAACTAATGTCATTGCCATTGCGAAGAAAAAATGATAATATAACACCCATAATAGAAGAATACCTCCGTGACCGAGTGAAAGAACTTAAAGACCGATGGAAATAGAAAATTTTAATTTTAAGTTCATAACAACTTTTGATGTTTGTGAATTGAAAAAAGAAATTCTTGATTTGGATGAAAAAACATGGTTTGAAAATGTTGAAAGGCAAAATGCTTTTATACAACATAAAGATACACAAACAATTTTTTTTACTTCAATACCTCTAAAATGGAACAGTAGTTTTCCATATAAAAAAAGAGTTAATAAAAATTTAAGTCCTACAATAGGAGAAAAAATAACCGTCATAGTAGATTACTTAGAAAAGTTTTATAATGGAAAAGTAGGTCGATCTATGATAATTAGATTAAATCCGAATAGTGAAATACCCGTTCATCATGATGAAGGTTATTATTTAGAAAAATCTCATAGAGTTCATGTTCCTATTTTGACTTTTCCAGAAGTTATTTTTACAGTAGGTAATGAAAAAATTCACATGAAAGAAGGTGAATGTTATGAAATAAATAATATGAATAAACATTCGGTTGTTAATGGAAGCAGTAGTGAAAGAATACATTTACTCTTAGATATAATACCTAGTGAATTAATTTATAAATAAAGGATTATTATGGCGAAAAGTGATGAAGAACTAAAAGATGTTGAACGCCAGTGGGATGAATTTCAATCCACATTTACCGAACCTGAGGCCCTTAACGATGAGCAACTAAAAAAGGCCGTCGTTGAGGATCTCACAACTGTTTCGGCAATGACCGTAGAGGAATATACACTCTATCAAAAGTGGTTGGAAATCCATATCAAGTATCCTACACATGAAGGTCTATTTGGCACCTGTCTACAAGACGGTGAACAAGAACTTGCAATCAATAAGATTAAAGATAACATCTGGATTCCTAATGATCCAATGGACTATGCGAAACTAAAACCAGTTCTTGTTTATACTCCTGAGTTTGATATGCAAGACACTTGGAATACTATTCGCAATTTTACCTCTACAATGAAGAACAACTCCAACATTGGCCGTAATCTATCTTATATTGTGCAAGATGATGTTACCGGAAAGTACCTAGGGGTAATTTGTATCTCTTCTGACTTCCTAGACTTGACTCCACGAGATAACCATATTGGATGGTCCCGTGATGTTAAAACAAGTCAAGGTATGATCAATCACACGGCCATTGGTTCTACTATCGTACCACTACAACCACTTGGGTATAACTACACAGGTGGTAAACTTTTAGCATTACTTTGTCTTTGTGATAAGGTACAACAGGATTGGAAAAAACAATATGGTGATACACTCATTGGCGTCACTACTACATCATTATACGGTAAGTCTAAGACTAACCAGTTATCGCAATATGATCGCCTACAACATTGGAAGAAAATGGGCTTCACATCAGGCTCTGTCTCTTATGAAGCAAGAAAACCTACTGTAAAGTTAATGTT
>Ga0208111_1000216_pt1 | contig 17427 bp, 15 predicted proteins | sample CryBogCBH08Aug08_FD_184605 | JGI IMG/M metagenome (GOLD analysis project Ga0208111, IMG submission 184605) | Freshwater microbial communities from Crystal Bog, Wisconsin, USA - CBH08Aug08 (SPAdes) (version 2) | ecosystem: Environmental > Aquatic > Freshwater > Lake | place: Crystal Bog... | reverse complement strand
GCTAGAACCTAGATCGCCCATCAATGATCCAGAACCACCAAATGCCTTAATTCCTGCATCATTTGTTCCAAATCCCATGACTTCAACTGCAGTCACAATGACGAAGAAGAATCCGCCGAAGATTGCAGTACCGAGCATTGCGCGCGAGATATCTTTACGAGGATTTGTTGTCTCTTCACCCAAAGTAGATGAAGCTTCAAAGCCTGCGAAGGATAGGAATCCAAATACCGCACCAACAAAGACGCCATTAAATCCAGCGCTCTTTGGAATAGAGAAGACTGACCAATCGACATGGTTTCCATTAGGAGCATGACCTGTTGCCAATTTAATGAACACAACGATCGTGGTAACGATGATGAGAAGAACAGTTACTCCCTCGAAGGAGAGCAGAAGGCGAGTTCCATTACGGGCGGGAACGATCGCGACCCAATAGGCCAAGGCGAGGGCAAAGGCACCGACTAGGAATGGCGACCACGTTGGTTGGTGCTTCCAGACGCCCAACTTATTTAGAAAGTCAGCGCCGAAAATTCCAGCTGCCATTGAGGTAACGCAACCGTAGAAGGTGTAGGTACCAATCAATCCCCAACCAGCGACTACTCCGCTGCGAGGACCTGTGGTTGCGCCAACAAAACCGTAGACGCTGCCGGCGTGGTTAAAGTTTTGGCAGAGTCGAACAAAACCGTAAGCGATAAGAAGCACTCCAATAGTTGCAATGCCGAAGGCGAGTGGAACGGCGCGGCCTGAGTGCCCGACGCTGCCCTGCGGATTGATATTTGCTGCCATCGATGGAGCCATAAGCGCCACCGAAATACCGATGGCCTCCCAAACATTCAGATTCTTTACAAGCTTTCGTTCGGACATAATCCCCCCAAATTTCTTCCCCACCGGTCTGGGGAATTGCTTGGGGTAATTGTGGAACCAACCTGAGGATTATGTGAGGAAATCGAGGGAAATTTTTCGACTACTTTCCGAGATTCACGCTCAAGAGGCGGGTTTCGGTGGGCAAGAACTGGTGAAAGGGCAGTTAATTCAGTAATTGCTTGGCTTGAATGCAATCTGCCTTCATCTGCACCAGTAGCGGATCTAGGCCATCAAATTTCAAGGTGTCCCGGAGGCGAAAGCCAAACTCGAGCTTTGCTTCGTGGTCATAGAGATCAAGGCCAGATTGGTCGATGGCATATGCCTCAACCTGTCGACCACGGACTCCTGGAAATGTTGGATTGGTGCCGATCGAGATTGCGGCTTTCCAACGCTTATCTCCGACGGTCAGCCAGCCCGCATAAACCCCGTCGGCTGGGATAGTCGCATTATCTGCAAGCCCGATATTGGCAGTCGGGTAGCCGATCGTGCGTCCACGCTTTTCGCCGTGGACCACGGGACCGCGAAGATAGAAGGGGCGAGTGAGAAGTTCATTTGCGCGTTCGACATCACCGTCAACGATAAGTGTGCGGATACGACTAGAGGAGATTGCGCTTCCACGATTCTCTTCCAAGTGGACGGCGCTTACTCCAAAGCCTTGCGCGTGCTCCTTGAGATATGAAGCATTTCCTGCCGCTTTGTGACCAAAGGTGAAATTTGCTCCGACTGTTACGTGAGTTGCGCCAAGTTGGTTAACCAAAATTTCTTCTATGAATTCATCAGGTGACATCGCCGCGAACTCTTTAGTAAATGGAATGACGACTACGTCAGATGCACCGTGGTCTTTGAGAAGTTCGATTCGATCGTGAAGATTGACGAGCGCTGAAGGAGTGCGCTCGGGAGCAAAGATTGAGGTGGGATGGGGGTCAAAGGTAAGGACGGTGACCGCACCATATTTTGCGGCTTCAGCCAGAATCTCCTGATGTCCACGATGGACTCCATCAAAGATGCCGATTGCCACTGAGGTCATAGCGCTTATTCTTTCATGGATACAAGAGTGGGTCTCGCGAGAATTTGCTCACCGGCCGCCTGGTTTTCAAGCAAGGCAACAAAAGTTCCATCGCTTCGAAGAGCCGCAACTGGTCCTTGCGAACTATTTGCACTCACGGTGCGGCCAAAGGAGATCTCGTTCAACTCCTCGGCCTCAAGCTCGCGAATTGGCAGAATCCGAGAGATTCCAGCGGCAGTTGAAATCAGATCTGTGCTCTCCCAATCGCCACACTCTGAAATTTCAAAGGGTGATACAAGGGTGCGTCGTAAGGCGGTCAAGTGCCCACCTACCCCAAGGGATACGCCAAGGTCGCGGGCGATTGCCCGAATGTACGTCCCAGCAGAGCAAAGGACCGAAACCTCGATACGTATTGAATCTGAACTTCGCGAGATGGAATGAATGGTGATATCAGAGATAGTCACTTCGCGGGCGGGAAGTTCAAACTCCTCCCCCGCACGAACTCTCTCGTGCCCGGTCTTACCATCAACCTTGATCGCACTGACAGAACTTGGTCTTTGCGAAATAGTGCCGACCATCTTCTTTAACTCCGTGGCAATCGCCTCATCCGTTACTAAGGCAAGGGTGTGGGGATCGGCGGTAGAGATAACTTCACCTTCAACATCATCGGTGATTGTTGCCTTGCCAAGAGCGATAGTTGCGTCGTAGCCCTTGGTGCCATCGACAACATATTGCAGCAAACGAGTGGCATTGCCGATACCAAGAACCAAGACTCCAGTAGCCATGGGATCCAACGTGCCGGCATGACCAACTTTCTTTGTGCCAAGGCGGCGTCTGATTTTTGCAACCACATCGTGGCTCGTCATCCCGCTGGCTTTATCTACAAGCAAGAAGCCATTCATGTGTTGCGGTTATTTACTCAGAAATTTTGTAAGGATCGGCATCGCCAATTGGCTTTGCACCTTCGCGCAACTTTGCGAGTTCTGCATCTGCCGCACGAACAGAAGACATCAGATCATTCATCGCGGTTGCAGACTCTTGCAATCCATCAGCGAAGAACTCAATCGTTGGGGTGATGCGCAATCCGAGCGCACCACCAACCTCACGACGAATCAATCCTTTAGCCGAAGCAAGTGCTGCAGCCGTTCCTGATTGTGCATCTGCATCACCAAGCACGGTGTAGAAAACCGACGCTTGTTGCAAGTCACCCGTCACGCGTACGTCAGTGATCGTGACAAAGCCCAAGCGCGGATCTTTTACCTTTGCTTCAAGCGTTGCTGCGACCACTTCCTTAATGCGATCTGCGACTTTTAGTGCGCGATTCGATGCCATGATTAAGCCCGCTTCTTCTCGCGAATCTCAAATACCTGAATGACGTCGCCGACTTCGAGCTCCTTGTATGAACCGAGTCCAATACCGCACTCGTATCCATCCTTGACCTCTGTCGCGTCATCCTTGAAGCGACGTAGCGACTCGATGGCGAGGTTCTCGCCGACGACCACTCCGTTACGCAAGGTGCGAGCCTTGGCATTTCGACGAATAAATCCGTCGAGCACTAGGCAACCAGCAATATTTCCGACCTTGCTTGATTTGAAGATGTCGCGGACTTCTGCATTTCCAAGTACAACTTCTTCGTACTCTGGCTTGAGCAGACCCTTGAGGGATGCCTCGATCTCTTCAATTGCTTGGTAGATGACCGTGTAGAAGCGAACTTCAACGCCTTCTTGATCAGCAAAGATTGCGGTTTGTGGCTCTGGCTTAACGTTAAAGCCGATGATGACTGCTGTTGAAGCAGATGCGAGGGTGACGTCGTTCTTGGTAATTGCTCCAACGCCACGGTGGATAACGCGAAGATCAACTTCACTTCCGACATCGAGCTGCAAGAGTGCATCTTCGAGGGCTTCAACAGAACCGGAAACGTCACCTTTAAGGATGAGGTTAAGGGTGCTGACCTTGGATTGCTCCATGAAGTCTTCGAGCGAGACCTTCTTACGGGTCTTAGCCAAGAGCGCATTACGAGTAGCAAGTTGACGCTTCTCTGCGATCTGACGAGCGGTGCGGTCATCTTCAGCAACGATAAATGAATCACCAGCGCCTGGAACTGAGGTGAAGCCCAGTACCTGAACCGGACGAGACGGACCAGCCTCTGTAACGGCATCTCCATTCTCATCAAGCATCGCACGAACGCGACCATAAGAACCACCGGCAACAATGGCATCTCCAACGCGAAGAGTTCCGCGTTGTACCAAGACTGTTGCAACTGGACCACGACCCTTATCGAGGTTCGCTTCAATAGCTACACCACGAGCATCATCATCAGCGACGGCGCGAAGATCAAGAGCTGCATCTGCGGTGAGCAGAACGCTGTCAATCAATTCATCAAGGCCTTCACCAGATTTTGCAGAGACGTTTACGAATATTGTGGTTCCGCCATACTCTTCAGCAATCAAGTTGTACTCAGTCAATTGTTGGCGGACCTTATCTGGGTTTGCGCCTTCCTTATCAACCTTGTTAACAGCAACAACGATTGGGACATCTGCTGCTTGAGCATGGTTAAGAGCTTCGATGGTTTGTGGCATAACGCCATCGTCAGCAGCAACAACCAAGATTGCGATATCAGTTACCTTCGCACCACGAGCACGCATAGCTGTGAAGGCTTCGTGACCCGGTGTATCGATAAAGGTGATTGCGCGTTCGGCGCCATCATGCATACGGTGAATTTGATATGCACCGATGTGCTGAGTAATTCCACCCGCTTCAGACTTAATTACTTCAGTCTTACGAATGGCATCCAAGAGACGTGTCTTACCGTGATCAACGTGACCCATGACCGTAACGATCGGCGAGCGCACGACGAGATCCTCTTCGGCAATATCTTCAAGTTCTTGCTCCAGGTTGATATCGAACTCTTCAAGAAGTTCGCGATCTTCATCTTCTGGGCTTACAACTTGGATTACGAAACCAAGTTCTCCGCCAAGAATCTGGAAGGTATCTTCATCAACTGATTGGGTTGCAGTCACCATCTCACCGAGGTGGAATAGCGCTGAAACTAATGAGGCTGGATCGCCATTGATCTTCTCGGCGAAGTCCATAAGAGTCGCACCGCGACGTAAGCGAATAACGGTCTTTCCATCACCATGAGGAATTACTGCTCCACCAAGTGAAGGTGCCGCCATATTGTCGAACTCTTCGCGAAGAGCCTTCTTGCTCTTATGCGCCTTACCCTTCTTGCTTCCTTGCTTACCAAATGCTCCGGCTGTTCCGCCGCGTTGATGGCGACCGCCACCCTTTCCGCCAAAGTTCGATGGACCTGTTGAAGGCGCTGCTGATGGTGAACGATACGGAGATCCTCCGGCTGCTCCACCTGGACGAGGTGCTCCAGCACCTGCAGGGCGAGGTGCTCCTGGACCTGCTGGACGTGCTGCAAAACCTGGGCGAACTGCGCCAGGACGATTGCCTGACATTGGTGGACGCTCACCTGGACGAATCGGACGATTCGCAGGAGGACGAGGTATCGCTCCACCTGCTGCTGATGTGAATGGATTATTTCCGGCACGAGGTGGGCGAGGAATCGCACCTGCAACTTGTGCTGGATTTGGAGTAGCGAATGGATTGTTACCTGGACGAGGTGGCTTAGGAAGCGAACCATCTTCAGGTGCAGCTGGCGCAGGAACCTCTGCGGCAGGTGGTGGAGTTGGTGCGACAGGCGGACGTGGAACAGCCGATGTTGGCGCTGTTGATCCAGCTGCAATACCAAGTTGATTGCGAGTGCTCTCATCGAGTTGAGCAATTGCTGCATCAATCTCGGCTTGAGTTGGCTCAGCCTTTTTAGCTGCTGCCTTCTTGGCAGGTGCCTTCTTCGCAGCAGGGGCGGCGCCCTCTGCAGGTTTCATATCTGGGAACTTCTCCATCAACTTGCGCACCACTGGTGCTTCTACAGTTGATGATGCTGACTTAACGAACTCGCCAACTTCTTGTAACTTAGCGAGGAGCTCTTTGCTATCGAGCCCTAATTCTTTTGCTAATTCGTAAACGCGGACCTTTGCCACAGTTGCCTTCCTGGTTCTTGGCCCCTGCGTCTATCGCCGAAGCCTAAATAAATGCCTTACTCATGAGCGCGCGGTGCTCATGATTGTGTGTGTGCCTTCATTTTTGCTCCTTGGTGGAATTACTAGATTGAAGAAACTTTTCTAGGTCGTGGAGTAGAAGATCTTCACCAGACTTAAATGCCCGATTAAAAGATCGTCTTGCTTGAGCCAACTCGAAACACTTCGGGTGTAACCAAGCTCCTCGACCAGGTAGTCGATGATCTGGATCAGGAGTTACCTGACCTTTAATCACAACCAGATGGAGGAGTCCTTGCGAACTCTCCCGGCTCCGACAGGCGATACAACTGCGCATCGGGACCATTAAGGAGAACCTTACTCTCCTGGCGCCGTAGGGCGTAATTCCTCAGTTTTGGTCGCTAATTCAGCGGCTGCCAACTCGGCTGCGGCCAATTCTGCGGCTTCGGCCTTGGCGATATCGCTCGGCTTGAGCAACCTTTCGACTGGATTATCTGGGTGGATATCCATACGCCATCCGGTCAGGCGGACGGCCAAGCGGACGTTCTGGCCATCTTTACCGATTGCAAGAGAGAGTTGGAAATCGGGAACGATCACTTTGGCTGACTTCGCCTCAAGGTCTACGACCTCCACGCTACTCACGCGGGCTGGAGCGAGAGCGTTGGCAACATATGTTGCTGGGTCATCTGAGTAATCGACGATATCGATCTTCTCACCATTGAGTTCATCCATCACGGCTTTGGAACGTGCGCCGAGTGGACCGATGAGGGCGCCCTTAGGACTAACTCCTACGCGATGAGAGCGAACTGAAACTTTGGAACGTTGGCCGGGCTCGCGTGAAACTCCCACGATCTCAACGACGCGATCCTTCAACTCTGGAACTTCAAGGGTAAAGAGCATTTTGACGAAATTTGGGTGAGTGCGCGAGAGAGTTACTTCTGGACCCTTCTCCCCTTGTCGCACATCAACCACATAGGCCTTAATGCGATCGCCGTGCTTATAGCTCTCGGTAGGAACTTGTTCGACTGCAGGAATCTTTCCTTCAACTCGACCGAGATCTACATAGATGATCGATGAATCTCTGCCTTGCTGAACAATTCCCGAAATAATGTCGCCGACATTGCCAGAAAATTCAGCGACGATGCCCGCATCATTCATAGCGCGCATCTTCTCTTTCAATACCTTGCGAACTACCGATTTAATCTTGGCGTCAAAACCCTCTGGCATATGGGTAATGGTCTCGGTGTATATGCCTTCATCATTAAATTGCGGAACATGAATCAGAATCTCACCGCTCTGACGATTGAGAACTGCGCGACCTTGCGGCATCGCATCTGGAAGTTCGGTGTATGCCTCGGTAACGGTTTGTTCGATGGAGTTGATGAGTTTCTCAAGAGGAATTCCTTTTTCTACTGTCATCGCCAGTAGTGCATCTACATCCACGCTCATTACTCGTCACCCTTTTTCAAGGATTTAAATTCAATTTCAACATGCGCCTTTGCAATATCACTTAAAGGGATCTCTTTATCGTCGATGACTACCGTTGAATCTAGGTACTCACAGATGCGGCCTTTTACTAGCTGGCCGTTGTGAAGGGTAATAGTGGAGAGGCGGCCGTGGTTCTTGCGCCAGTGGCGAGGAAGAGTGAGGGGGCGATCAATTCCAGGAGAGGAAACTTCCAGGGTAAATGGGGTCTCGCCTAATTCTTCAAGCTCTTCGAGTACATCTGAGATTTCTTTCGTTACGACGGTGACCTCATCAAGAGTGAGGTGGGAGTCGCTATCAACAATAACGGTGAGGGTTTTTGGGCTTCCGCCAGTCAATGTGACTTCCTCAAGATATATGCCAGAGGCTTCAATAATTGGAGCAATCGCTCCAGTAACACTTTCAACAATACCCATCTCTGGCTCTCTTTCCGCTATTTAGTTATAGATCCAATCATAACTCAACTTTGCGATGAGAGCCGCCACCACAAAGAGGAAGACCTTGCGCACAAGTGGCGACCCGCCGCGAATAGCCAGACGTGAACCAATAATGGCTCCGGTCACATTTGCAAAGGCGAGAGCGAGTCCAAGCTTCCACCAGATGTGCCCGGTTAATTGGAAGGTAAGAATCGCACCGAAATTCGTTGAAATATTGACAATCTTTGCAGTCGCACTCGCCTTGAGGAATTCATATCCGACAACAATCACAAGCAAGAAGACCAGAAAAGTTCCGGTTCCGGGACCGAAGAGTCCATCGTAGAAACCGATCGATAATCCGCAGGCAGCAACGATCCAAAGTCTGGCACGAGCTGAGTAACGTAGATTTTCATGCAAACCAAGATCAGGTTTGCGCCAGGTGTAAATGCCAACTAGAACCAGCAAGGTCAAGATGAGCGGATGAAAAACTGAAGTTGGAAAGTGAGATGCAAGATGGGCGCCGGCAACCGAACCAATGAGTGCTGGAATCGCCATCGTTGCTGTCAGACGAAGATCTGGGCGCACCTTCTTGAAATAAGAAGCGGCAGCAGTTGAAGTTCCGAAGATAGAAGGGATCTTGTTTGTGCCAAGGATCATCGGGATCGGCTTATTTGAAATCCCAATCAAGAGTGCAGGCAACTGCACCAACCCCCCACCGCCGGCTACCGCATCTACAAATCCTGCAAAGCCAGAGGCCAGCGCAAGAAAGAGAAAGGTAAGGGCGGACATCGTTTAACTAGTTGTTAATTGCAGCGAGAATTTCTGAGACAGCATTATCTGCAGCAAATTCAACTTTGCTACCTGCGCTGCGTACTCGGAATTCAATATTGCCCTCGGCAAGTGACTTACCAACGATGACGATGTATGGAATACCAATGAGTTCGGCATCCTTGAACTTCACTCCAGGACTCGCATCCTTGCGGTCATCCAAGAGGACGGTTAAACCACTAGCTTCGAGTTGCTCTGCTAAGTTGGCTGCAAAGGAGAAGATGGAGTCATCTTTTCCAGCGGCAACGACATGGACCTCAGCTGGTGCAATCTCTCGTGGCCAGTTGAGTCCGATCTCATCGTGGGTCTGTTCAGCGATAGCCGCAACCGCACGCGATACGCCGATTCCATAAGAACCCATGGTGACGACCTGGGCTTTACCGTTCTGGTCGAGAACTGTGAGACCTAAAGCTTGGGCGTACTTGCGACCGAGTTGGAAGATATGGCCAATCTCAATTGCGCGGTCGATAACGACTGGAGTTTCGCAGGTAGGACATGGATCCCCCGCTTTAACTTCTGCTGCTTCGACAAATGCCTCAACGGTGAAATCGCGTCCGTGGGTTACATAGCGAGCATGCTTATCGCGCTCATTTGCACCTGTGATCCAGTGCGAACCGATAACGATTCGTGGATCTGCGTAGACGGTGATGCCAAGCTTCGCTGCATCTTGTGGTCCAACATATCCCTTGACGAGACCTGGATACTTTGCGAAATCTTCATCTTCAAAGAGGCGCAACTCTTGAACGCCAGCGAGGTTTGCACCCACGCGCTTGAGATCTACTTCGCGATCACCAGGAACCAGAACGGAGATTGCCTTTCCATCCGCCATGAGAAGAACATTCTTCAAGGTATCGGCGCCGGTGATCTCTTGACCAAACTTGGCATTAACAAGTTCGACAAGTGAATCGATAGTTGGAGTATTTGGTGAATCAAATATTTCGAAGGCGGGTGGAACTTCGCCCGTGTATGGCGCAACCTTGGTAACCATCGCTTCTACGTTTGCAGCAAAGCCGCACTTCTCGCAGAGGACATAGGTATCTTCACCGGTAGGGCATGGAGCCAAGAACTCTTCAGATTTAGAACCACCCATAGCGCCAGACATCGCAGAGACAATGTTGAACTTCAAGCCAAGGCGGTTGAAGGTCTTGATGTATGCCTCGCGGTGACGTTGATAGGAGGCTTCTAGCCCAGCATCATCAATATCGAATGAGTAGGAATCCTTCATCACGAACTCGCGGCCACGAATGATTCCACTGCGTGGACGTGGCTCATCGCGGAACTTTGTTTGAATCTGATAAATCGAAAGTGGGAGATCTTTGTATGAAGAGAACTCGCCCTTCACCATCAAGGTAAACATCTCCTCGTGGGTTGGACCCAAGAGATAGTCGTTGCCTTTGCGATCTTTTAATCGAAATAGGTCAGGACCATACTCGGTCCAACGATTGGTTGATTCATAGGGTTCGCGTGGGAGCATCGATGGAAAGTGCACCTCTTGGAACCCAGCGTTATCCATCTCTTCGCGGATGATCTTCTCGATGTTTCGGTAGGTGCGATATCCGAGCGGCAACCACGAGTAAATTCCTGCTGCGACGCGGCGTACATATCCGGCGCGTACGAGGAGACGGTGGCTGGCGACCTCAGCATCTGCTGGGTCATCGCGCAAAGTGCGCAGCAATAAGGTGGACATTCGCAACATGCGAGAACCTTATCCGAGCGCGAAAGAGAAAATTACGGCTTAGAGGCCGTTCACAGTAGGTGTGCCTGAAGCAACGCCCGCTGCAGCCATCTCATCGGCCAAGCGATTGGCCTCGAAGATAAGGGTTTCGACGATCTCAGCCTCAGGAACGGTCTTGATCACTTCTCCGCGAACGAAGATCTGACCCTTTCCATTTCCGGATGCGACTCCGAGGTCAGCTTCGCGAGCTTCACCCGGACCATTTACTACGCATCCCATTACTGCAACGCGAAGCGGAACGGTCATGCCTTGTAGTCCGGCCTGAACTTTCTCGGCTAGTGAGTAGACATCTACTTGAGCGCGACCGCAGGAAGGGCAGGAGACAATCTCGAGCTTACGTTGGCGCAAGTTGAGTGATTCGAGGATCGAGATACCAACCTTGACCTCTTCAACTGGAGGAGCAGAGAGCGATACGCGAATAGTGTCGCCAATTCCCTCTGCGAGGAGAATTCCGAAAGCTGTTGCCGACTTGATAGTTCCTTGGAAGATCGGACCTGCTTCAGTAACTCCGAGGTGAAGTGGGTAGTCGCACTTAGCAGCAAGAATGCGATAGGCCTTCACCATGGTCACTGGGTCGTGATGCTTTACTGAAATCTTGATATCGGAGAAGCCGTGCTCTTCAAAGAGGGATGCTTCCCAGAGCGCAGATTCTGCGAGCGCTTCAGGGGTGGCCTTGCCGTACTTAGCCAAGATGCGTGGATCGAGTGAACCAGCATTTACGCCGATACGGATTGGAATGCCAGCATCGCCGGCAGCCTTTGCAACCTCTTTGACCTTGTCATCGAATTGCTTGATGTTGCCAGGGTTTACGCGAACTGCGGCGCAACCAGCATCGATCGCAGCGAAGATGTACTTAGGCTGGAAGTGGATATCTGCAATAACTGGAATCTGTGACTTCTTAGCGATCGCCTTGAGGGCATCGGCATCATCTTGACTAGGGACCGCAACGCGCACGATCTGGCAACCAGATGCGGTGAGCTCGGCAATCTGCTGCAAAGTGGCATTTACATCCGAAGTCAGGGTGGTGCACATCGACTGCACGCTAACGGGGGCATCTCCTCCGACCAAAACGCTACCTACCTTGAGCTGCTTGCTCTTTCGGCGTGGGGCGAGGGTTGGGAGTGGGGCTGATGGAATTCCGAGATCGACCATGGCTTTATTCTGCCTCAAATTAGAGATTGAAGTGAACTGGATTGAAGATATCGGCCGCCAGCAGCATTAATGAGAGGGCGACCAGGAAGATAAAGACGACAGCTGTGATCGGCATCAACTTATCGAGGTCAATTGGAGCGGGCTCCTGCTCTCCGCGACGGCGGGCTCTCCATCTGCGATACCCATCGATAACCGCAACCGCCATATGTCCGCCATCTAGAGGCAAGAGTGGCAGGAGGTTAAAGATTCCGATAAAGATATTGAGGCTGGCGATAATGAGAAGGAAGGTTTCGAGTTTGTCACCAAAGCTGAGCGCATGATCGCTCGCTGTTGCCGCTGATGCTTGAGCAACTCCGACCACACCAACAAGTCCGTTCGCATCTCGCTTAGCCCCTAAGAAGGTCTGCTTAAAGAGTGCCGGAACTTTGCCAGGCAGTGAGATTAAAGATTTGATGCTGGTTGAGAAGAAGTTACTTCCCAAACTCCATGTGTCATGCAGTGAGGTCACGAAGCCTTCACGTTGCAGACCAATCTTGCTAATAATTCCAAGCATCCCGTAGTGCTTACCGCCGATCATGACATCCCTTGGCGAAGCGGTAATCGAAATCGAGGACCCAGCGCGCTCAACAACGAGATTTAACTCCTTGCCCGCCGAGGTGCGAACCACTTGGATATCTTGCGACCAATTGGTCACTTTTACACCGTTGATGGAGATGATGTGATCCCCGGCTTTGAGACCTGCTACTTGTGCAGGGGAGGCAGGTGCACCCGACGGGCAAGCGTTTGAAGTCGCACTCGTATTGATGCATGGAAGAACTTGATCGATGATCGGAAGAGTTGTCGAAGTTCCAATGCCAAAGAAGATCACGAAGATCAAGATAAATCCGAGAATGAAATGGCTAATAGATCCTGCGGCTAGGACGATTAATCGACGCGGCGCCGAAGCTTTGACAAATGCGCGAGGAGAGTCCTCTTCGTTCATCTCTTCATGGATCGACATTCCGACGATGCGGCAGTAGCCGCCAGCGGGAATCGCTTTAATTCCAAACTCAGTCTCACCTTTTGTAAAGGACCAAATCTTGTAGCCAAAGCCCAAGAAAAATTCGGTGACCTTCATCCCAAACTTCTTAGCAAAGATAAAGTGCCCAAATTCGTGGAGCATCACAGAGAGAAGTAGGGCCGCCACAAAGGCGAGTACTCCAAGTGCTTGCAACATTATTTCTTCTCCGCAACTAGTAATCCAGCAACCCGACGAGCATCCTCTTCTATAGCACTGACATCTGATAAATCTCGGGCAGATGTCTGAGAGAGTGATTCGAGTTTGTTCGCAGTCTGCGCGACGATCTCAACGATAGAAGTAAAGGCAAGCTCGCCCTTCATAAATGCATCGACTGCAACTTCGTTTGCCGCATTGAATACAGCTGGCAATCCCCCGCCCAACTTTCCACAATGTCTCGCTAGATTTATTGCAGGAAAACGTCTCTCATCGATGGGTGCAAAAGTCCAGGTATGCGCCGCGCTCCAGTCAACGGGTGAGGTTGCGCGAGGTGTGCGATGTGGCGCCCCTAATGCGTAAGCAATTGGACCTTTCATATTTGGCGGACTTAATTGGGCAATTGTCGCTCCATCGATGTACTCAACCATCGAATGGATCACAGATTGAGGATGGATAACTGCGTCAATCTTCTCGTACGGAAGATCGAAGAGATAGTGCGCTTCAATAATTTCTAAACCCTTGTTGACAAGCGTCGCAGAGTTAATGGTGACAACCGGACCCATCGACCAGGTTGGATGAGCAAGTGCTTCTGAAAGAGTGACGCTACTAAGGTCATCGCGATCGCGAAATGCCCCACCGCTTGCGGTCAGAATTGCTCGCTTTACCTCGCTCCGCGTTCCAGCCATGAAACATTGATAGAGAGCGCTGTGTTCGGAATCAACCGGAATGATGCGATCTAATCCAAAGGCGGTAACTAAATCTCCACCCGCAACCAGCGACTCTTTATTTGCCAGGGCAACGGTATTTCCAACCGAGAGCGCAGCAAGAGTTGGCCCGAGTCCAATAGAGCCAGTGATTCCATTGAGAACGATGTCGCAGGGAATGGATGCAATTTCTGATGCAGCGCCTGGCCCATCGATCACTTCAATGCCGTTCGCTAATTCGCGCGCCGTTGAGCCGCCTTCGCTTACGCCAATGACTTTAACGCCGAATTTCTCTGCTTGGGCGAGAAGAGCCGGCAGATTTTTTCCACCTGCGGCGAGGGCGACCACCTTGAAGGCATCTGGATTAGCAGCAATTACTTCAAGTGCTTGCACCCCGATAGATCCGGTTGAACCAAGGATGACGATCTCGCGCATAGTCACTTATGAATTGTCACGCTCTGCTGCAGCTAATTGTCCGCAGGCGCCATCGATCTCGCGGCCACGAGTATCTCGAACAGTTACTGGAACGCCGTAACTCTCCAGGATTGATACGAAAGTTGCCTCATCGGCTGGGCGTGAAGCGGTCCACTTTGAACCTGGTGTTGGATTGAGCGGAATGAGATTGACGTGGGCATTGCGATTCTTTAAGAGACGACCGAGAAGATCTGATCGCCATGCCTGATCATTTATGTCGCGGATTAAGGCATACTCAATGGAGTAACGACGCCCTGTCTTGTCAGCGTATGCATCAGCGGCAGCCAAGACTTCTTTCACCTTATAACGAGAGTTAATAGGAACCAATGAGTCGCGAAGCTCATCATCAGGTGTGTGAAGTGAGACTGCAAGAGTGACGGGAATATCTTCCTGCATTAATTTTTCAATGCCATTCACAAGTCCAACTGTTGAAACAGTTACTGAACGGGCTCCAATTCCAAGTCCATCTGGTTGTGGGGCGGTGATATTTCGGACAGAGCGAATAACTGCGTTGTAGTTGGCCAGCGGCTCACCCATTCCCATAAAGACCACATTGGAAAGTCGAGTTGGTCCACCAGGCAATTCACCTGCAGCGCAGACACGGGCTGCAGCAACGACCTGGGCTGTAATTTCTCCCGCGGTCAGATTGCGGGTTAAGCCAGCTTGGCCGGTCGCGCAGAATGGGCAGTTCATTCCGCACCCAGCTTGTGAAGAGATGCAGACGGTGGTGCGATCGCTGTATCGCATCAAAACGCTCTCGACCAGAACGCCATCATGCAAACGCCACAAATCCTTGCGGGTTGTTCCGCCATCGCACTCAATAGAGCGAACCAGCGTGATCAATTTTGGTGTGAATTTTTCAGCAAGGAGTTGGCGCATCTCTTTTGGAATATCACTCCATGACTCAGTGTCATCATTGTGATGGGTGAAGAAGTGAGTCGCTACTTGATTGGCTCTAAAAGCAGGTATGCCGAGCTCTACTGCTAACTCTTTGCGACCAGCAGGATCTAGATCAGCAAAGTGCCGTGGGGGATTTACCCGTTGCTTAGGTTCATCAAAGACTAATTTAAGGGAATTATCACTGGTCATTTTCGCCGCCTATAACTTGAAGTGCTGTATGAGTTCGAAGACGAACCAGACCGATGGTGCGGTAAAAAGTAGTGAATCAACGCGATCGAGAATTCCGCCATGCCCAGGAAGGATCGTTCCCATATCTTTAATGTGGAGATCACGCTTCACAGCGGATTCAATGAGATCTCCGCAGGTAGCGGTAATGACCCCGAGAATTCCAACTATTGCGCCAAACCACCAGCGATCATGAAGGACATAGACAAAGACAAGTGCCGCTCCAACTGTTGTGGCCACGATCGCACCTGTAAGTCCTTCCCAGGTTTTCTTGGGGCTGACATGAGGGGCCATTGGATGTTTTCCAAAGAGCACACCTGAGAAATATGCGAAGGTGTCATTGAAACTCACGAGAACGACAAGGGTAAAGATCTTTGAAATTGGATCTTTGGAGTGCGCAAGAAGCAGAACAAATCCGGCGAGAAAGGGAATGTAGAAGAGAGCGAATACCGCCGAAGAGGAACGCTTTACAAAGTTCTTCGGTGATTGGAAGAGCAAGAAGACGACCACATTGGGAATCGCAATAGCGAGGGAGACCGAAAGTCCATCAATTCCCTTGTACCAAGTTGCAGCCAAGATTCCAGTAGCCGCTAAGTAAAGCGGAACTTCTGGAAGTTCAATATCTGCCGACTTAAACGCTCGAACAATTTCACGGATCGCCAAGAGAATTGCAATCCATACAAGCGCTGCAAAAATATCTGGGCGAACTTTCAAAGCTCCAAATATCGCAACTAAAATTGCAAGGGATACCGCAATCGATGGAAGAAGTTGTCTTCCCGCGCGCTTATTTATAGCGTCATTGATCGAATGCAGATCATCCATAAGAGATTGAACCCAGAAGGTGGTTACACCTCGAGGAGTTCGGTCTCCTTATGCTTCAAGAGTTCATCGATCTTTGCGACGTGATCAGTAGTGAGCTTCTCTAAATCTTTTTCAGAACGGGTGAGATCGTCCTTGCCGATATCGCCATCCTTCTCCAACTTCTCCATCGCTTCTTTTGCAGCGCGGCGGATGTTGCGGATTGAGATTCGAGACTCTTCAGCTTTTGTGCGAGCGACCTTAATAAAATCTTTGCGGCGCTCTTCGGTTAATTGTGGGAAGTTAACACGAATGACTCCCCCATCATTTGCAGGGTTCACGCCAAGATCAGATTCGCGGATCGCCTTCTCGATAGAAGCCATCGCTCCCTTATCGAATGGAGAGATGATCGCCATGCGAGCTTCTGGTGTTTGGAAGGTAGCGAGCTGTGCGAGAGGTGTGTATGTGCCGTAGTAATCAACCATGATTTTCTGGAACATGGCTGGGTGGGCGCGTCCGGTGCGGATGGCACCAAAATCTTCCTTGGCAACCTCAACCGCTTTGCTCATCTTTGCTCCGGCATCAGCCAGGGTGGTTGCTAAATCCGACATCGTGCTCCTTTTAAAACTATTTAATTAAGCCCTGTACATGAAGCCACCCAAAGAATGGCTGGTTAGGAGACTAGGGTACCAATTGCATCCCCGCGTACAGCACGGGCGATATTTCCCTTATTTTTGAGGTCAAATACGACGATAGGCAACTTATTTTCACGGCAGAGGCTAAATGCGGCGGCATCTGCGACGGCGAGCGACTTGGCAATAACTTCATCAAAACTAATGGACTCGTACTTTGTGGCGGCGGGATCCTTCTTCGGATCGGCGGTATAGACACCATCAACTCCACTCTTAGCGAGCAAGAGGGCTTCGGAGCCAATCTCTAGTGCACGCTGAGCAGCAACGGTATCGGTTGTGAAAAATGGCATTCCAGCACCTGCACCGAAGATCACCACGCGACCCTTTTCTAAGTGGCGAATCGAGCGACGAGGAATGTATGGCTCTGCGACTTGACCCATAGTGATCGCGGTCTGAACGCGGGTATCGATTCCCTCTTTTTCTAAGAAATCTTGTAGCGCCAGACAGTTCATGACGGTTCCAAGCATTCCCATGTAGTCGGCTCTAGCGCGATCCATTCCGCGCTGTTGCAACTCTGCGCCGCGGAAGTAATTACCTCCACCAACAACGATTGCGATCTGCACGCCGCTACGTACTACCTCTGCAATTTGTTCTGCAATATCGTGAACCACATCGGGATCAACACCGATGCCTTTTGCTCCGCCAAAAACTTCTCCAGAAAGTTTAAGGAGCACTCGCTTATAACCGGTTCTGGCCATAATGAGTGCTCCTTAACTATAAGTTAACTTTAATCGGATTTTCCTAATGCGAGCAGATTACTGTCCAACTCGGAAACGGTGAAACGCCGACACGGTGGTCTTTGCCTCATCCAAGACTTGCTGAACGGTCTTCTTTGCATCCTTCGCAAAAGCTTGCTCAAGAAGGCTAACTT
>Ga0208111_1000205_pt1 | contig 17976 bp, 21 predicted proteins | sample CryBogCBH08Aug08_FD_184605 | JGI IMG/M metagenome (GOLD analysis project Ga0208111, IMG submission 184605) | Freshwater microbial communities from Crystal Bog, Wisconsin, USA - CBH08Aug08 (SPAdes) (version 2) | ecosystem: Environmental > Aquatic > Freshwater > Lake | place: Crystal Bog... | reverse complement strand
CAATACAACTGGTCCACACTTGAGTTATCACCCAGAGAAACTTTCAATGGAACGGAATGAAAATTCCGCTTTCGGTCCAACCGATCGCATTGGCCAACTCACCATGCGCAACTTGGATATCGCCGATACCCGCGAAAAACTTGAGCTCTACACCAAGCAAGGTCAGCTAGGGGCTAGCGAATTTAAATTAATCGGCGAGATCGAGAGTAATTAGTACCTTCGTTACACGTTAACCGTTGACATATCTGGATAACGCTCACCTTGCGCTATGCCTATTGGAGCGGCCTCGTTGAGCGCCTGCATATCTGCAGCAGACAAAGTGATATCGAGCGAGGCAAGATTTTCTTCTAACCGTGAGATCTTGCGAGTGCCAGGAATTGGGACCACATCCTCTCCTTGGGCCAATACCCAGGCAAGAGCCAATTGCGCGGGAGTAATTGTGAGTCGATCTGCAATCAATTTGACTGCGTCAACGATCGCGTAATTGCGGGCAAAGTTCTCATCTTTAAAACGTGGATAAGTGCGTCGACGATCATCTGCTGCGAGAGAATCTAATGAGGTAACAACACCGGTTAAGAATCCACGGCCAAGTGGTGAGTATGGAACGAAGCCAATTCCTAATTTGCGCACCTTTGCCAAGACACCATTTGTCTCGATCTCTCGAGTCCAGAGCGACCACTCTGATTGCACAGCTGTGATCGGATGGACTGCATTCGCTCTCTCGATAGTTGCTGCTGATGCCTCTGAAATTCCTAGGTGGCGCACCTTTCCAGCTTCTACCAACTCCTTTAATGCGCCCCACGTCTCTTCAATGGGGACGTTGCGATCTACGCGGTGTTGGTAATACAAATCGATGTAATCAACTCCGAGTCTTTGCAGGGATGCATCGCACGCTGCCTTCACGTACTCGGGACGACCATTAACTCCCTTAAATGAACCATCAGCACCGCGCTCATTACCGAATTTGGTGGCGAGCACCACATCTGCTCTGCGGCCAGCAATTGCTTTACCGACGAGAACCTCATTCTTAAATGGTCCATACATATCGGCGGTATCAATGAAGTTGCCGCCAAGATCCAGGAAGCGGTGAATCGTGGCAATCGACTCTTCATCATTTGTCGGTCCATAAAACTCGGACATTCCCATGCAACCAAGACCCAGTGCAGAGACGGACAAATCGCGTAATTGGCGAAATAACATGGAGAGCTCCCTAGAACGAGTATCTACTTGATGCTACTCCACTTTGAAGTTATGCGAACTATTTGCATTTACTAGGATCCACCGAGAAGCCATCTTCCATTACTGATACCTTCATCTCAGGAGAACTCGATCTGAACTCAGGAGAGAACATGAAGATTTACAACAACATTTCAGAAGTATTTGGTAACACCCCGCTTGTAAAGATCCAGCGTTTATTTCCAACATCTACTGCAACAGTCGCGGCGAAGTTGGAGTTCTATAACCCAACTGCATCTGTTAAGGATCGTCTTGCAGTAGCGATGGTCGATGATGCCGAGAAGAGCGGTGCGCTCAAGCCAGGCGGAACAATTGTTGAGGCAACATCCGGTAACACCGGTATCGCCCTGGCATCTGTAGGTGCAGCTCGTGGATACAAAGTTGTTCTCACTATGCCTGATTCAATGTCCAAGGAACGCCGCGCACTCTTGCGCGCTCTTGGTGCAAAACTTATTTTGACTCCTGCTGCTCAAGGTATGCGTGGAGCTGTTGAGGCTGCTGAAGCGATCGGCGCTGAAGAAGGTGGAGTACTCGTTCGCCAATTTGAAAATCAGGCTGGCCCTGCGATTCACCGCGCGACAACTGCTGCAGAAATTTGGAATGACACTGACGGTGAAGTCGCCGCAGTCGTAATGGGAATTGGTACCGGTGGAACAATCACTGGTGTTGGACAAGCTCTCAAAGAGAAGAACCCAAATATCAAGATTTTCGCAGTACAACCTGCAGCATCACCAATCTTGACAGGTGGATCTCCCGCAGGCCACCCAATTCAAGGAATCGGACCAAACTTCGTTCCACCAGTACTCGACACAACTATTTACGATGAAGTTCTCTCTGCACCAAACGAAGAAGCATTTACATATGCCAAGCGCGCTGGCCAAGAAGAGGGAATCCTCGCTGGAATTTCATCAGGTGCAGCTCTCTGGGGCGTTTCGCAGATCGCAGACCGTCCAGAGTTTGCCGGCAAGATCATCGTCGTAGTTCTCGCATCCTTTGGTGAGCGCTATCTATCAACTCCGCTCTACAAGGAGTTTATTGACGAGCCTGTCGCTCCAACGATCTAAGAAATAGTCAGCATCTATGTCTTTCATCTCCGAAGATCTCGCAACTGCGCTGCGTAAAGATCCTGCTGCGCGCAACCGCGTTGAGGTGGCTCTTACTTATCCAGGTGTTCATGCACTCTGGGCGCATCGCTTTGAACATTGGCTCTGGAAAAAGAAGTTACGTTTCCTGGCTCGCGTTATCTCCAACCACACTCGTGCGCGCACCGGAATCGAAATTCATCCAGGCGCCGTTATAGGTCGTCGCGTCTTTATCGATCACGGTATGGGCGTTGTCATTGGAGAGACTGCAATTGTCGGAGATGATGTCACGATTTATCATGGAGTCACTCTTGGCGGTCGCACCCTTGAGAAGGGAAAGCGCCACCCCACGATTGAGAACAATGTGATCTTGGGAGCAGGAGCGAAGGTTCTCGGCAACATCACTATCGGTGAAGGCAGCACAATTGGTGCAAATCAGGTCGTTACTCGCTCGCTCTCACAGCGCAATGAGGTTGAGTTCTATATTTAAGTCCTATTCTTAAACCCGTGAGAATTCGCTTTGATCGGCTGCTACAGCAATTCGTAGTTCGCTGGTTCTGGATTCAGCAGGTTTTAGTTACCTCTATCGCCGCCGCAATCGCATGGCAAGTTGGCAATGGCGTCATTAAAAATGGAGGCCTCGTTGCAGCGGTTGTAGCTTCGCTGACCGTTCGATCCTCGCTTCACAAATCAACTCGCGATGGTGTGGGTCAAGTTCTAGGTTCTTCAGTCGGAGCCGGCGCCGCCCTTCTGGCGCTACATTTCTTTGGGCTAGGTGTAGTTACAGTCGGAATCACGGTGTTGATCTCACTCGTCGGTGCACGGCTATTGCACCTTGGTGAAGTTGCTGCCATCAACGTTCCAGTCACGGCGCTGATTGTTCTCGGTCCTGGCCTTAGTGAGACAACCGCGATCAATCGCCTTACCTCTACCATCATCGGTGCCTCTATAGCGATCGTGCTCTCCACTTTTGCACACCCTAAAACTCCTGCAGGTCGGACGATCGATCGCATCTCCTCGCTCACCGATAGATGCGCTTCATTGATGACTCAAATGGCAGAAGGTCTAGTAGATGGATACACCTTGGACGAGGCTGGTCGTTGGCTAGCTCGCGGCAGATTGCTTGTCGAAGAGATTCCATCAATTCGCAACCAGGTGATTGAAGCGCGGGTCTTTGCCAAGTGGCTACCTGCTTCTAGATCTGCAAATGCGGAAAAACTCTACCTACGTGCCATCGCAGTAGAACATCTGATCATTCAAGTTCGTGCAACTTCACGAATTCTCTATGACTTGCAACTGAATGGGGGAGTACAACCAGAGATTGCAAATGGAATAGGAAGTCTGCTCTCCACCGCGAGTTATGCACTAACAGTGAGCGCAGAAGATTTTAGGTTTGATCCTTATGCTCCAATTAAAGATCCACTTACGGCAGAGATTCGCACCAGTGCAGATGCGCTGACCGAGTTAGTCCTGTCAGATCACGATGCGATTGATGGCGGCCAACTCGCCCGAGTTTTAGCTGCGGTATCGAGCACCATCATCATGGCAGATTCGCTCGATCAAATTTCTCCTGCGATTCGTAAAGTGCCGACACCAGAGGCGCCTTCCAGCCAGCGCGTTCTTGAAGTCTCGCCTTTAGAGCAGGCACGCACCTGGCAGAATCGACTGTATAGATTGCTCCCGGAGCGAGTGCGCTCCTACATAGAAAGAGGCTGATGTGTCCGGCGCTTCCTTAGCCCTATTTATCTCGGTATTCCTCGCCTGTTCGGTTGAAGCGGTCGAGGCGGTCACCATCGTTCTCGCAGCGGGTACCGCGCGCGATTGGAAATCAGCGCTCCGAGGAGTGCTTGCAGGGCTTGTAACTCTTGCCGTCATCATCGCGATTTTTGGTCCTGCCATATCGCATTTGCCAATATCAATTCTGCGCGTGGTTGTTGGCGGACTACTTCTCGTTTTCGGTCTTACCTGGCTGCGCAAAGCGATCCTACGTTCCAGTGGATTTAAAGCGTTGCACGATGAGGAGAAAATCTTTCAAGAAGAGCTTGAAGCAGCACGCGCCGCAGCAAAGTTAACTCGTCACGGAGTTGCAGATTGGTATGCCTTTACCCTCTCGTATAAAGGGGTATTGCTCGAAGGACTAGAGGTGGTCTTCATCGTCCTTACCCTCGGAACGATCGCACACAAGGTGGGACTCGCATCGATTGCGGCACTCGTTGCAGTTGCAGTCGTCTGCGCGGCCGGCTTCGCGCTGCGCGCACCTCTGGCCAAGGTCCCGGAAAATACCTTGAAATTCGCCGTGGGTATCCTGCTTACCTCTTTTGGAATTTTTTGGGGAGCAGAAGGCACAGCCGGATCTTCAGCTAAATGGCCAGGAGATAACTGGGCGGTGCTTGCCCTGATCGCAGGTGTCTGGGTCTTTGCGACCTTAACCGTTTTTGTATTGAAGTCCTTACGCCGCAAGGAACGGACTATTAAGAGTGCAAAAAAATCAACAACAAAGCCTGAAAAAGAGCGCAGCAAATCAATGCAACTCGTTAAGTCATTCATTGATTTCTGGATTGATTTCGTTGTTGGTGATGATTGGCGCATCGCCGCTGGAGTGTTGATTGGTTTTGTAATTACCGCAAGTATCAGCGTCTCGGCGCTTACGTGGGCGATCATCCCGATCTTCGTTGCCGCTTCGCTCAGTTACAGTTTGTCCCGCGCTATCTAACTAGTTATTGGAGCGGTTTTGGTTTTGGCGTATTAGCCGATTGAGTAGGCGCAGATGCTGGTGCGGTTTGAGTAGGTGCCGCAACAACACCCCACTTCAACCATTTCGTGACTAAAGGAATTTCTGCTCCAACGAAGACGTAGCTATGTCCGCCAGTGAGGTTGGTGCTAAGCGTGCAACTTGCCTTCACGCTCCTTAACTTGGCTCCCCACGCCGCAGCCTGACCCCGAATTAATTCGGTGTAGTCCTGACTCGATTCCCCTAAGTACCAACGCATCTTGTTGGCAACTTTGAGATAGGTGGAAGGTGTCTGACTTAAATGTTTCTTATCGGTTGCAGGTCCTGGACCAAATGCGCCAGTCAAATCATCAACAACGAAGTAACCAGCGAGAGTTACGACCTGACCAAATAGATCAGGGTGGTGCAGTCCGATAATTGCTGCGCCGTATCCACCCATCGAAAAACCAAAGATCGCGCGATCGTTTCTGGTGCGTAGGTTGTTCGCCTCAACAACTGGAATCACGCTCTTGGTGATCCAGGTCTCGATCATTGCTTCGCCGTCAAAAGAGTCGGCCCATTCAGAATCAGAATGTGTAAGCGCGTTGCCATCTGGGAAGACTGCGATAAAAGGAGCTGCACCTTTAGAGAAGGCTGTGAGTAATGGAGCTTGAACACCAGCAATTAGGCCATTGGGAGAACCTGGCCAACCGTGGAGCATGTAAACAACAGGCAGAAGGTCCACCTGATTTGCTGGAACTGGGGGAGTCATAACCCAGACGTTGCGGATAGGGAAATCCTTTTCCGGACTTTTTATATGCAACTCGACAATCGATGCCTTCGTGGTTTGCGCGTCAGTGATCGATTGCTCTGATGCCGCCACCAGTGTGAGCGAGCAGAGGGCAATGAGTAGGCCGCGTCCTAACTTCACCACGCGATAGTAGTGGTAGACCTTGTGAGAATTAGGTGGATAATGGATTACGTGAAACGGTCACTGCTGATCTCGGGGCTTGGGTGCGCCCTCTGCTTCAGTGCTGCGCCTGTGTATGCAGTAACTGCATCACCTCCTCCAACACCTGTGGTCACAAGTTCTGCTACTCCACAACCTAGTCAGAGTTTTACACAAGATAGAAAGCCAAATCCCCATCCCAACAGATCAGCCCCGCCGACACAACCGTCCTCTTCAGTTCAACAAAGTAGAAAAGCGGCACGTGATGCAGCTCGGGCTACATATCAAGCAGCTTTAGCAGAAGCACAGAACGGTCGCGACTTAGCATTTGCCGATGCCAATGCCACCCTTATGCAATCGCTACAAACAGCGGGTAAAGATCGGGTAGCACGACAGGCGGCTCGAGATACTTATAAGGCCGCGGCAACAGGAATTATTAGCGCTTACAAGCAAGCAATTGCTAACGCGCAACAGATTTACAAAGCGGCGCTAGCTGCCATCGGCGGGAAGTAAAACTACCCAACCATCTCCGCATTGCGCGGACTGTATTCGTGAGTACAGGCTTTGTTGGAACTATCTTGCGCACAATTATCGCAGAGCAAAATCAGCGAGTGACAAGAGATCTTGCCGCAGTTGTAGAACTGTTTTGTAGCGCCACCACACTTTTCGCATTCTCCTAATACAGGTGTGTGATCAGAGAAATCTAAAGTCATGCGACCATCGAAGGTATAGAGCGAACCTTGCCAGAGCGCATCATCGCCATACTTTTGCGCGTAACGCACGATGCCACCATCGATCTGATACACCTCTTTAAAGCCACGCTTGACCATAACGGTCGATAAAATTTCGCAACGTATTCCACCAGTGCAATAGGTGACGATTGGCTTATCCTTCAAGTGATCGTATTTGCCGGATTCAATCTCAGATACAAAGTCTCGAGTGTGCGAGACATCGGGGACGATGGCATTTTTAAATTTGCCGATCTTGGCTTCATAACCGTTACGACCATCGAAGAAGAGGACATCATCTCCGCGCTCTTCTACCAATTTATTAACTTCGTATGGCTTGAGGTGCTTGCCGCCGTTAACTACGCCCTTTTCATTGACTTCGACATCGACAGGAAGCCCAAAATCGACGAGCTCTTCCTTGACCTTAACTTTGAGGCGGGGGAAGTCGTTACCGGTTCCCTCAGACCATTTGAAATCTATCTTCTTAAACCCCGGATATTTCTTGGTGGCGCTGACATATTTCTTTAGGTCAGACATATTGCCGCCCAAGGTGCCGTTGATTCCGTGCTTAGAAATGAGAACACGACCCTTGAGGTTTAAGTCCTCGGCGAGTTTGTGCTGCCACAGGCGGATAGCTTCAGGGTCAGGTAGCGGCGCGAAGCCGTAATACAAGATGACCTTCTGCAGTTCCATGGGGCAATTCTACGGATTATTTTTTGGCTTCAATTCCACGCCTGCCCCAGTAGACCCAGAGCGCGAGAACCCCCAAAATCAAGGCAAAGCCGAAGGCCAAATCTTCCAGCGGGGCGCTTGCTAAGCGCGGGCCCAAGATCTGGTGCTTGTCATACATCACGATATTGCGCGAGGTCAGCCACCAATTGGTAAGCAGTTGAAATGGCAAGATGATTGCGTAGGAAGTCCAAAAGGCTTTGCGGGTGAGCAACTTGGTTCGCACGATATAGAGGTCAAGTGCTGCGGCGCAGGCAACCGCAAAGAGCGCGATCTGGGTATACGTCATGACTCATCCCCAATAATCCAATGGGGGCGACGGGTGCGCACCGCTTCAAGTGTCATGACCGCTGCGATTGGAACGATGATGAAGAAGAGGTACTCCTCGAGTGGGATATTAAAGGGGCCATATATTTTCAAGATCTGAGTGAGATCAAAGTGCCAGTGGTGGCGCGAGATTGCATATGCATCCCAACCAATAAAGAGGAGTGCGATTGGAAGGATGCTCAGCGCCAAGCGCTTAATCCGCTTGAGTACACCCACTTTGAGAAAGATCTCGAGCCAGAAAGAGCCTATGACGGTAAAGATAAGCATCGCCATATAACCCCAGCTGCGCATGGCTCATTATTTCAGACATTATGAGGAGCGCTGAGTTAAAATCGCGCCATGACTCCTCTTCATCTTGTCTGGCTCACATTTGCCGTTGTCTGCGCTGCTTGCTGGATTCTCTCGCTTGTCACCAAGGAAGACTCATGGGTGGACCGGATGTGGTCGATCACTCCCGTTATCTATGTCGGCGAATTTGCGCGAGGAGCACACTTTCATAACGTTCGACTCAACGCGATGGCGATCTTGGCGTTGCTCTGGGGCGCTCGCCTCACCTTTAACTTTGCTCGTAAAGGCGGATACTCCGGTACCGAGGATTACCGCTGGCCAGTCTTGCGCGCCAGCATGACTAACTGGCAATTCCAATTGTTCAACATCTTCTTCATCGTCTTGTATCAGAACTTCTTGCTCGTGCTGATCTCACTTCCTGCGCTGACCGCATATCGCCATCAGAGCACTCCATTTAATGGTTGGGATCTAGCGCTGGTAATTGTCTTCGCACTCTTTCTTATTGGTGAGACCGTCGCCGATCAACAGCAATGGAACTTTCAGCAGAACAAGAAGAAGATCATCGAATCTGGGGGAGTCCCAGAAAAACGCTTCCTTACTACCGGACTCTTTAAATACTCACGCCACCCTAATTACTTTTTTGAAATTTCCCAGTGGTGGGTGCTCTACCTGATCGGCGCAAACTCGATCGATCGCCTCTTCCAGCGCACCATTCTTGGCGCGGTTCTTCTCACTCTGCTCTTTATCGGCTCGACCAACTTCACCGAGAAGATCTCACTCGGTAAGTATCCAGAGTATGCCGATTATCAGGCGACGACATCCGCGGTAATTCCGTGGTTTGCTAAGCGCCGGCTGCGTAAGCAAGAGGCGTGAGAACTAAACGCCAAACCTTCTGGGAGAGGCTCTGGGCCTCGACCATTGTTTTATATACCTTCGCTGCCACATTCGTGGTCTGGAAGGCGCTACATAAGTACGGCGTAAATCCTTACATCTTCTTCGTCGTAGATTTAATTACCTCGTGGTTCTATGGATTAGCCTCGGCCCGCCTAGTTGTCGCGATTATTTATAGAAGATGGTCAGAAACCCAGAAATGGGGATGGCTCTCCGCCCTCAACTTCATGTTGCCGCAGATCTACATTTTGGCTTCTGCGCGCCACGTTCCTAAAGATGTCTACATCATTATTTATAGCGCAATTAGTATCATGGTTATTTTTGCCGTTGTAGGAGTAGTAAGTCAGATTCGGGTCGCTCGCAAAGAGAAACAACTAGAAGAATCTGGTGAGTAAGCCATGAAAAACTGGAGCAGCAACGTCACTTTTGATCCATACCTTTTGGTTCGACCTACCAGCATCGCCGATATCGCCTCAGCGGTAGTCGCAGCTGATTCAATTCGCGCTCTGGGAAGCGCGCACTCTTTCAACAAAATTGCAGATAGCAAAGATGTTCTGATCTCCTTTGAACACTTTCCGAAAACGATCGAGATCAACACCGCGGTTCAACAAGTCCGAGTTGCAGCTGGGGTTCGCTACGGAGAGTTGGCCATCGCGCTTAATAAAGTTGGATTGGCGCTTCCCAACATGGGATCGCTGCCTCATATCACCGTTGTCGGCGCAACAAGCACAGGAACTCACGGTTCAGGTTTAAAGAATCAAAATTTAACGGCAGCGATCATCTCCATTGAGCTCATCACGACAAACGGTGAAGATCGTGTAATTACTGGAGAAGAACTTAAGTCGGCGCGAGTTGGGTTAGGTGCACTTGGGATAATTCATCATCTCACCTTGCAGTTGGTTCCTGCCTTTGAGGTATCTCAGAGCGTCTATCTGGATCTGCCTTTTGAAACCCTGATTCAGGATTTCAGCGCGGTTATGGGAGCTGGGTACAGCGTCTCGGCATTCACCTTATGGCGTGATTTCTACGTGGATCAACTTTGGATCAAATCTCGAATTGGGGTTGATACCCTGCCGGGAGACCAGTTCTTTACCGCAAAGCCCGCCAAGAAGAAGTTACATCCACTTGCTGGTGCATCCACCAAGAGTGCGACCGAACAGTTGGGAAGTGTGGGGCCATGGCATGAGAGGTTGCCGCACTTTAAATTGGATTTCACCCCAAGCTTTGGTGAGGAGTTACAGAGTGAATACTTTGTAGATATAGAAGATGCCGCTGCGGCGCTAGAAGCGGTCCACACTCTTCGTTATGAGATTCAACCACTTCTCTTGGTATCTGAGCTACGCACCATTGCCGCCGATGACAATTGGTTGAGCATGGCCCAAGGTCGCGATAGCTTGGCGATTCACTTCACCTGGAAGCCAGATGTACCGGGTGTTACTGCATTTCTGCCGACTTTAGAGGCTGCCCTTGCGCCATTTAAGGCACGCCCGCATTGGGGCAAACTCTTCACCGATAACGCCTTCAACTTTGCCCATTTGTATCCCAACTTTGCACCGTGGCTTAAATATCGCGCGGAGTTGGATCCTGATCGCAAGTTCATCAACGAGCAACTGTCCTCGTGGGGTATCTAGTAACCCGTAGGATTTGGCAATGATCGTTGAAGGCGTACCTCTCGAAAAACTGCGCACTCGCACCAGCGAAAAGTGGACTGGCTTTGCCGCGGATATCTTGCCGATGCCGGTTGCCGAAATGGATTTCGAGTTAGCCGAGCCGATTCGCGATCTCCTGCTTCAGATGATCAACAACTCCGACACCGGGTATATGGGCCACACCGAACATCTCAATCGCAACTTTGCTTCGTTCGCCAGCAGCGCATGGGGTTGGACGGTTGACCCAGAACAACTCTTCTTATGTACCGATGTTGGTGTTGGAATGATCGAGATGGCGCGCACCATCGTGCAACCAGGTGACACGATCATGATCAACACACCCATCTACGTAAACATGTTTAACTGGATCCGCGAACTCAAGTGCGTGCAGTACGACGCTCCTATGATCAAAGATGGCATGCACTACACCTTCGACCTTGCCGCTATTGAGGCTGGCTATAAGGCCGGCATAAAAATTCATTTCATCTGTAATCCGCAGAATCCAACTGGCACGGTTCACACTCGCGAAGAGTTATCCGCGATCGCAGATCTCGCCAAGAAATATGGCGTCATTGTCTTTAGTGATGAGATTCATGGACCACTCGTTTATGAAGGGGCAATATTCACGCCTTTCCTAAGTATCAGCGATACCGCTCGTGAAGTTGGAGTCTGTGTTACTGCCGCCAGCAAGGCCTGGAACTTAGCGGGACTTAAATGTGCCTTTATCGTCACAGCATCTGAAGGCATGGCGGCTCTAGCCAAATCCATGCCGCAATCAGTGCGTTTCCGCGCCTCACTCCTCGGTGCGCACGCTACCGCCAAGGCCTTTGAATGCGCTGATTGGTTAGCTGCCTTGATGCAGACGCTCGAAAGCAACCGCCACTTCTTAAAAGAGCAGTTGGATGCCAAGTTGCCTAAGGCTAAATATCGAACTCCTGATTGTTCCTATTTGGCCTGGATTGACCTGACCGACTATCAACTCGGTGCCAGCGCCGCGCAAGCAGTTCTAGAGCGCGGAAAGTTGGCTCTGTCGCCAGGTGAGATCTTCGGTGACTACTGCACCCAGTTCGTACGACTTAACTTTGCTACCAGCCAAGAGATTATTGCAGAGGGCGTCGACCGCTTAGCGCTTGCCGTCAGCAACGCTCAGTAGTTCTTATTTAGTAAAGGCCGCCTGCAGATCGTGAATTAGATCGCTGGAGTGTTCAAGTCCAACTGATAGACGAGCAAGAGCAGGTGTAATTCCCATTGCTGCTTTGGTTGCTTCATCTAAGCGACGATGTGTCGATGAATACGGATGCGTAATCAACGACTTGCTATCACCCAAGTTATTGCTGATATCAATCACACGCAGATTGTTCATCACCTTGTAAAGAGCTTCTTGGCCGCCAACAACTTCAAAAGACAAGGTGGTTCCGCCACCTGACATCTGCTTGCGAGCAAGTTCATGTTGTGGATGTGTTGCAAGCCCTGGATAGTTAACTGAAGAAACTTGTGGCAGGGTCTGCAAGAACTCTGCAACAGCTTGTGCATTCTCGTTCATGCGGTTAACGCGCATCGACAAAGTCTCGAGTGATTTCACTAAGACCCAGGCGTTAAATGGGCTGAGTGAAGGTCCGGTGTGACGCACAAAAGGATTGAGAACATTTTTTATGTAATCCTCAGAACCCAAGATGGCGCCGCCTAATACCCGACCTTGGCCATCTAAATGTTTGGTAGCCGAGTACATAACGACATCTGCGCCGAGCGCCAAAGGCTTTTGCAATATGGGGGAGGCCATCACGTTATCGACGATCACAAGTGCGCCGACCTCGTGTGCGAGCTCAGAGATCATCGCGATGTCAACGAGTTCCAGCATTGGGTTAGATGGTGTCTCGAGAAAGACAGCTTTGGTCTCAACGGCAAGCGCCTTCGCCCAGACATCTGGATCATTGCCCGTTACAAACTCAACGTTGACGCCCCATTTAGGCAGAATTTCAGCGAGCACAACCCAACACGAGCTAAACATTGATGCAGCGGCAACGACGCGATCTCCCGCAGAGACCAGCGAGGCCAGTGAGGCGAACATTGCGGACATTCCGCTGCCGGTTCCGACGCACATCTGTGCGCCTTCGATAGCGGCCAAACGATTTTCAAACATTGAGACGGTTGGGTTTGCGAAGCGACCATATACATAATGGTCGATCTCATCGGCGAAGGCGCTGTTGGCCTGTTCCACGCTGTCGTAGGTAAATCCGCTGGTGAGATAGAGCGCTTCGCCGGTCTCGCCGAATCCGGAACGCGCAATGCCGGCGCGGACCGCGAGGGTATCTTCGTGGAGAGCCCAATCTGGCTTTAAACCATCACTGGTATTGGTATAGCCCCAGGGGCGGTTTTGGTGGGTCACGGTCCTTAGTTTAACTGCAGGAGACCTGTGCTTAGATAGCGCTTATGACAGAGCCAATTGCAAACCCAACTCGCGGCAAAGAGGTATTTGACCTAGATCGCGCTCATGTATTTCATTCATGGTCGGCCCAGGGCCAGATCAGCCCTATGCCTGTGGCCGGTGGGCAAGGCAGCTACTTCTGGGATTTTGATGGCAATAAGTACCTCGATTTCTCCTGCCAATTGGTCTTCACCAACATCGGCTTCCAGCACCCCAAGGTTGTAAAGGCGATTCAAGATCAAGCAGGGCTTCTTGCCACGATCGCCCCCCAGCATGCCAACGATGCTCGCGCCGAAGCCGCGAAGCGGATCACAGATCGCGCCGCCCCACATCTAAACAAGGTCTTCTTCACCAACGGTGGAGCCGATGGAATCGAAAATGCTATCCGCTTGGCTCGCCTACATACCGGCAAGCACAAGATCTTGTCTTTCTATCGCAGCTATCACGGCAACACCACTACTGCTGTAACAGCAACCGGTGATCCACGTCGTTGGCCTAATGAGAACGCAACCGGTCACGTCCACTTCTTCGGTCCATATCTCTATCGCACCGCCTTCTGGGCAACCACCGAGGCAGAGGAGACCAAGCGCGCTCTAGAGCACTTAGAGCAAGTCATCATCTTTGAAGGCGCCAGCACCATCGCTGCAATCTTGATCGAATCAGTTGTCGGCACGGCCGGTGTTTTGATTCCACCAGCAGGTTACTTAGAGGGAGTGCGTGCACTCTGCGATAAGTACGGCATCAAGTGGATCGCCGATGAAGTCATGTCAGGCTTTGGTCGCACCGGTAAATGGTTCGCCTATCAGCATTCTTCAGCACAACCAGATCTCATCGTCTTCGCTAAAGGTGTTAATAGTGGTTACGTCCCACTCGGTGGAGTCATCATTAGTGATGAGATCGCAGCAACATTTAACGATCGCGTCTTCCCAGGTGGACTCACTTACAGTGGACATCCACTCGCTACCGCTGCGGCTGTTGCGACGATCGATGTCATGACCGAAGAGAAAATGGTCGAGCATGCAGCTGAGATTGGGCAGAACGTCATCAAGCCAGCTCTCGAGGCGCTCGCTGCAAAGCACAAGGTCATTGGTGAAGTTCGCGGCCTCGGAGTCTTCTGGGCGATCGAACTTGTTAAAGATCGCTCCACTCGTGAGCCACTTGCACCTTACGGCGGATCAAGCCCTGCAATGGGTGAACTCATGGCGGCATGTAAGAAGGCCGGCATGATTCCATTTATGAACTTCAACCGAATTCATATCTGCCCACCACTCAATGTCAGTGAGGCAGAACTTAACGAGGGCTTTGCCATCTTGGATGCTGCCCTCGCATCAATCGCATCGCACTACACCGGCAACTAAATTAGGCAATAAGGCGTAATTATTTATGACCGCGGTTGATCTGATGACTCTGGCGATCGATTGCGGTGGCCTGAGCATCAAGGCCTCGGTCTTAGATGGCAAGGGAACCTTGCATGCCCAACCGATCTCAACGCCAACTCCATATCCGCTGAGCCCAACCAAACTCATTGACACCTTTGCGGAGTTGGCGGATAAGTTACCACCTTTTGATCGCATAACAGTTGGTATGCCGGGAATGATTCGCCATGGCGTGGTGGTCCATACCCCGCATTACATCAACACCAAAGGTCCGCTCACTAAAGTCGATCCAGATCTGCTTACCCAATGGCGCGGCTTTGATATGCAAAGTGCTGTAGCAACTCACTTTGGTAAACCCGCTCTGGTGATGAACGACGCAGAGGTTCATGCCGCAGGATTGATCACTGGCTCTGGCTTAGAGGTCGTCTTCACCTTAGGAACTGGCCTTGGCTTTTGTATGTTCGACGGCGGCAAGTTGGCGCCCCATTTCGAGTTGTCGCACGCTCCCATCCGCCGCGCCACAAGTTACGACACCTGGATCGGTGAGCACGAGCGCCGCCGGCTGGGGGATATGTTCTGGTCGCGCCGCATTAAATCAATGGTGGAAGATCTGCGCCCTGTTTTTTGGTGGGACCGCCTCTACATCGGCGGAGGTAACTCCCGTCGGATAAGTCCCACGGTGCTTAAAACTCTAGGGGATGATGTCATCATCGCATCCAATACCGCGGGAATATTGGGTGGTGTGCGCACCTGGGAACTCAAAGGTGATGCGCAATGAAGACCCTGCTTCGCATCATCCGTAACGAAACTTTTTCTGCATACCTATTAATGCCAGTTGGTCTACTGGCAATCATCTTGGGTAGCCAGATTGATAGCAGGTTCCTCGAGACCACGCATCACATCGCTGATTGGCACTTTAACCTGCGCGGGCTGACCCTGGATTACATCCTGGGATTCTTCTTTTATAGCGTGGGGCTACAACTGCGCTTTGAGTTTCAAGAGGGTGGACTCCAAGATCGCAAAGTCTTGATCGTTAGCTCCTTGGCGGCCGCGCTAGGCATGGCAACTCCTGCGCTGATCTATTTCATCTTTAACAAGGCGAACGGCACTCCCACCACCGGTTGGGGAGCCACGATGGCGACAGATCTGCCATTTGTCCTTGCGATGTTGGTTGTATTAAAGAAGAACAACCTCAAAGGATTCGTACTAGCACTCGCCACGATTGATGACATTGGATCGGTAATTGTTCTATCGCTCCTCTATAAACAGCATATCCAGTGGGGCTATCTGGCGCTCACGCTCGCCCTCCTCGGGCTCTACATACTCGCCTCATATTTCATCGCATCACGGTTGCTACTGGTCATTATCTTCACACTGGGACTCGCGATAGGTCACTTAACGGGGATTCAGACCTCGCTGGTCGCTGTTCTCTTTGGGATCGCAACTCTTAAGTCGCGTAGAGCGAAGAGAGATCTACCCAGCGAACTCTTGCGCACGATCGAACCCATATCGGCATTCGTAGTGATTCCGGTATTTGTCTTTGTTTCGCTCTTCCGCAACTACGAATTTTCGTGGAATTCGCTAGGTACTCAACTAGTTCTGACTTTGGTGATCGCACGATTGATAGGTAAGCCCCTAGGTATCTTCCTCGGAATTACCTTGGGCTCTCTTGCGCTACAAGTAAAGATGCCATTTAATCGTGGTGAGGCCTTATTAATCGGAGCTCTTGGGACTTTGGGTCTAGATGTTTCGCTTATCTTTGCGCAACGAGATTTCACAGGAGTTCTGCAGAACCGAGCCATCCTCGGGATTTTGGTGACGATTCCTTTAGCAGTTCTGGTCTCTCTTTTAGTGTGGGCAACAGCTCCCGGTGCCTTTCCCAAGCGGGCGGATAATCTGTAAGTTTCGCCCATGAGCGAGCGTGAAAAATTAAGTTACGAAGAGTTTGGCGTTGCAGTCCGTGAATTGGGACGCACCATATTGCTCTCGGAATATAAGCCCGACATCATCCTTTCGATCGCCCGCGGAGGTTTCTTCCTTGGCGCAGGACTTGGTTATGCGATCGACGTTAAGAACTCATTCACATTAAGCGTGGAGTTCTACACCGGCATCGATGAGCGATTGCCGATGCCGATTGTGTTGCCACCAGTTCCTAATCGTGTTGACCTTACAGGTGCCAAAGTATTGGTTGCAGATGATGTAGCAGATACTGGAGAAACCTTAAAATTAGTTAAAGAATTTCTTACAGGTTACGTAGCAGAAGTTCGCTTCGCAGTTTTATACGAGAAACCAACCACAATTATTAAACCTGAGTACGTCTGGCGTCACACCGATAAGTGGATCGAATTTCCTTGGTCGGTTCAAGGTAAAGTGGAGGTATGAAAACTTCCCTTAAATACTCCGCTCTATCTCTATTAGTGCTTGCCTCATCAGTAATTGCAGTAACACCATCACACGCTGCAACGCCTTCGTATTACAACAATTGCGGAGTAGCGGCACAAGTGAAACCAAATAGCATCACTGAATATTGTGCTGATGCAGGAGCTGGAGTAATAAGCATCAAGTGGAGTCTGTGGACTCGTGTTTCAGCGCGTGGTCAGGGAACTTTCTACGTAAACGATTGCACACCGACTTGTGTAGCTGGAAAGGTTTATCGCACCCGTGCAAATGTTGAGTTATCTGAAGCAACTCTCACTCACGGTAAAAATTACCTAATGAAAGTAACCGTTACTCCTGCCGCCGCTAAATATTTCTTCTGGCCCAAGAAGCAGAAGCCAATACCAAGCAAGATCACCTGGGTCACCGATACCTGGCGGGGCTAACTCTCAATACTTTTTAGTAACTCGCTCTCGCTAAGTTAAAACCTTTGTGATCTACCTCTTTGAGTGCCAGCCCCAAGATTTAGGCGCTACAAACACCTTCTAAAAGAGCAATATTGCGCTGTCTAGAAAAGAGGCAGGCGCGATGTTTCAGGTCAGAATTCATGGACGCGGTGGGCAAGGCGTGGTCACCGCGGCCGAACTTTTAGCGGTTGCAGTCTTCGATGGTGGCAAGCATGCACAAGCATTCCCGAGCTTTGGTTCTGAGCGAACAGGTGCACCTGTAGTCGCCTATTGCCGGATCTCTGATCACGAAATCAGGGCTCGGGAACCAATCATGGAGCCCGATGTTCTGATAATCCAAGATGCCAGTTTGATTAAGCAGATCGATGTCTTTGCCGGTCTGCAACCTCGCGGATATGTGATCATCAATAGCGCAGAGAGCGCCGAAGAATTACAACTCGCCGACAAGATCAAGGTGCCACATTCCCTTGCAATCTTGCCCGCCACCGAAATTGCTCTAACCCATCTTGGGCGCCCAGTTCCAAACGCGGTGTTACTGGGCGCCTTCAGCGCTTTAACAGGTGTCGTGCCACTAGAAGCAGTGGCCAGCGCCATCAATGAAAAATTCAAACCAAAGATTGCCGCGGGCAACGTCGCCGCAGCAACCGCAGCATATGAATATGTAATGAATCAGGTGGCCACTCATGCTTAGACAAGTCGAAGGATCAAAGGCAGTTGCTGACGCGGTCGCTGCCTGCCAGCCA
>Ga0208111_1000197_pt1 | contig 18592 bp, 22 predicted proteins | sample CryBogCBH08Aug08_FD_184605 | JGI IMG/M metagenome (GOLD analysis project Ga0208111, IMG submission 184605) | Freshwater microbial communities from Crystal Bog, Wisconsin, USA - CBH08Aug08 (SPAdes) (version 2) | ecosystem: Environmental > Aquatic > Freshwater > Lake | place: Crystal Bog... | reverse complement strand
CGGTTTTCTTTTACTGGATTGCTTTCGGTTATATAAATATATGTTGCGGGATTGCAACACTGTGAAGAAATATAGCTTCTGACCTAAATAAATACTTTAAAAAAAACGAATCTAATTCATCGTCATGAATAACGAAGGGAATGGGGTGTTGTCCGTGTATCTCTTAGTTTAACAAAAAAGAGATACAAGGAGTTGGACATGAGAAAAATTCTTACAACTAACGTTATTGCTTTAGCGCTCTCGACTACTTCAGCCTTTTCTGCAGACTTGCCATCACATAAAGCTCCTCCACCAGCTGCCCCAGTCCTTTCATGGACTGGCGCTTATGCTGGTTTAAATGCTGGCTATAACTGGGGCACAAATGCCAATTTAGGTGTGCAGAATCAGGGCCCCGCTTGGACAGAAGTTGGTGAAAGCGATGGATTCTCTGCTTCCTCTGGACCTGTCGCAACAAGCGGATGGGGCCAAAACACCCAATCTGGATTTATTGGAGGCGCACAGTTTGGTTACAACTACCAGTGGAGTTCAAATATCGTCATTGGTATTGAAACGGACATTCAAGGAACAATCATTAGTGGAAATACAAAAACACGAGGAGTGGCGGCATTTAGCCAGCCAAGTGATGAAGTTGCAGGTAGAAGCGCAGATTCGAGCGCAATTGGCGGCAGTAACATAAATTCTGGCTTAGATTATCTTGGGACTGTTCGAGGTCGTTTGGGTTACCTCGTGACACCAACTATGCTGATTTACGGAACGGGTGGATTCACCTACGGCGGTGCTTACGCTAATGTAAAGCAATCAGCCGTGGAGACTTTAGGCTATAACCCTGTGGCCTTTCTTCCCGAGCAATATACAAACCAGGCTTGGATGGGTGGCGGTCAACAAAACCAGATACTCACTGGCTGGAATGCTGGAGGCGGTGTTGAGTGGATGTTCATGCCCAACTGGTCGTTGAAAGCTGAAGCGCTGTATTGGGATTTGGGACGCATGAACATTAATACTGCTTCGTATGTGACATCTCCCTACCCAAATTATTACAACAGCAATATTGCTTGGGGTCGGACAAGCGTTAGCTATCAAGGAATTCAGGCTAAGATTGGTGTGAGTTATCACTTCAACTTTGCAAATGTAGCGCCAGTGGTAGCCAAGTTCTAAAGCACAAGCTCTCATTTCTGCTATGCACCACAGAAATTAGAGTCTGAATTGAAATCGCAAAAGCCCAGTCAGAAATGGCTGGGTTTTTTCATTGAGTGACTAATAAGTCACACTTAGCCAGATAAGCAGAAACGTCCGATTTAGTAGATTGATGAAACTGAGTTCTATGTATTAATTACATGCTACTTTTACGATTAAGCGAGCAGAGCTATGAAGACCATTAAAGCCGCAGCATCCATACTTCTCTTAAGCAGTGTATCAGCTTTGGCTGCGGACCTGCCATCGATTAAATCTGCACCAGTCGCTGCACCCACGCCGATGTGGACAGGCTTTTACGCTGGTCTGAATACGGGTGGAACATGGGCGAATAATAACACCATCAATAATTCAACACAGCTCACATTTCCAAATGGAACTGCCGCTGATTATCAAACCGCTGCAGACTTATCTGGCCCAAGATATTTATCTAATTCATTGGGATTTATTGGCGGCGGGCAAATTGGATATAACTGGCAAGCGCGTGTTATGTATTTAAATTTTATCACGGGTGTTGAAGCTGACATTCAGGGGATAGCTAACTCGAGTCAAAATTTAAATCATTGGTCTTTTACACCTAATGCTGGTTTTGCTAGTAATAATATTGCCTATTCAATTACAACCAACTCGCAGGCAAATAGCAATCTTAGCTGGCTTGGAACTGTTCGTGGTCGTTTTGGATATTTAGTAATGCCTTCATTGCTAGTTTACGGCACAGGTGGTCTAGCATATGGCGATTATAGTTTCAGTCGCAATCATACGATGAACTCAGTAGCAATAATCGGAATGCCCGATAACTACTTTAATTATGGCTCAGCTAGCAGCTCTGCCACGATGGTTGGCTGGGCTGCGGGCGGCGGTGCGGAGTGGATGTTTTTGCCCAATTGGAGTCTCAAGGGCGAATATCTTTACTACGATTTGGGTAACATTTCAGGCTTTGTCGTCAACGATGCTTTTGGCTATGGGCATGCATCTGGTATTAATGCTATGATGTCTATTACAAATTACTCGCATCGGATTAACGGTAACATCATAAGAGCCGGCGCTAACTACCATTTCAACCTTGCATCAGCGCCGGTGGTCGCCAAATTCTAATCAACAATCACATGGACGAACAAAGAACCCAGTCAGAAATGGCTGGGTTTTTCTTTTTGGGGCATGCCCAGCACTGTTGCAGTCGTGCAACAGTGAGTCATTAAAATTAATCAATGGATATAGTTTAAAAGTTTCCGACTTTTAAAAAAACGAATCCCAATCAGAATACCCACATCTAAGTCTCACAGTCTGGGCCAGTCATGAAAAACATTCTTGTCTCTTCAGTCGTAATTACAACAATGGTGGGAAGTGCTATCGCCGCCGACCTTCCGTCTATTAAGTCGGCACCTGTTGCTTCGCCTGCACAAACGTGGACTGGCTTCTATGCTGGTTTGAATGCTGGTGGGATATGGGGTATGAACAATGGCATTCAAGTAATTGAAACTCCTACATTTGTACAACACAATATAGCTTCGGCATACTTATCCAGCACAACTAATGCATTGCTTAGTACAGTAAATATACCTATTGCCAGCAATGTTAATTTCATCGCTGGCGCTCAAATGGGCTACAACGAAATTATTCAAAATAAATATTTATTTGGCGTAGAAACAGATTTTCAAGGTACAACAGGTAGGAATAATAACGGTAGTATATTCCAACATTATAATTACTCATATTATCAATCGTCTACTGGTTCTATGAACACATTCAACGTTTACAACATTTATTCAGTTTCAAAATCTCTTGAATATCTTGGAACAGCAAGAGCTAGATTAGGCTTTCTTGTTCACCCAGCAATTTCTTTCTACGCGACCGCAGGTATGGCATACGGCCAAACAAACTTTGGTGTGAATGGACAAGGCCTTGCATTGGTCAGCACTGCAGACGTAACGCCCGTATCGAACCATTCATTCTCACATACTAGAGTTGGTTGGAGCGCTGGTGCTGGCGCAGAGTGGATGTTTTCAGGCAACTGGAGCGCTAAAGCTGAGTATGTTTACTATGACTTGGGTAGACAATCTTTATACATGGGGCAGGCAATAAGAATATGGAATGGAAGTACGCCATCAAGCCTAATTTCAAAAGGTGGAATTGTGTCTATACAAAATCTGAATTCTTCAACGCATTTCATCGGCAACATCGTCCGTGCTGGCGTGAACTACCACTTCAACTTTGCGAACGTTGCGCCGGTTGTCGCTAAGTTCTGACACCAGCGATTTGATATCAGCTATGTTCTGGGGAGGGCATTGGCTGAATATAAATCGGAAGAAACCCAGTCAGAAATGGCTGGGTTTTTTGTTATGTGCGATACCGAACAGACTTTAATTCTGGCTTGAGCTAGCTTCTGAATTCTGAATAACGAAACGTAACTCATGCTCAGTAGGATTTAGTCAAATGAAGATTTTCAAAAGCCTTTTGAACTCAATCGGACCATTTGGTTTTGTCTTTGTTGCCGCAGCATTGATTAGTACATCTCCGGCACATGCAGGTTATAGCCATTATGAGAAGATGTCTTACACAGAGAACCTTCCAGTATGGCAAACCAAAACCCGTTATCATTGTTACTTTTCATTGTTTTGTGAGAACCATAAACTTTGGAAGTAAAAATTAGCTAATAGCTCTGTGTAATCTAAAATTATGGCTGGCCATAAGAGAGGCAAATTTCGTGGACTTTATTAAAAGAACAATTGAACTGGCTCGAAATAATGTTGAAAATGGTGGTCGACCTTTCTCCTGCCTCATAGTCAAGGGTGAGACAGTTATAGCGGAAGCTGTAAATCAGGTAGCTCAAACACATGATCCAACTGCACATGCGGAGATTGTTGCAATTCGGGAGGCATCTAAAAAGCTCCAATCAGAGAATTTGAGCGATTGTGATTTCTATATTCTTGCTCACCCTTGCCCCATGTGTCTTGCAGCAATGTATTATTGTAGTCCCAATCGAGTGTATTTCATCAACACGAGAGAAGACTATAGTCGATTCTATAAAGATGACCGTAGATATTTTACCTTAGCTAACTTCTATAATGAAATTAATAAAGATTGGAAGGATCGAGCAATGCCAATGGTCCACGAGCCACATCCAGAGGGAATAGAAGTATATCGGCAATGGATGCAACTAAATGAGTGACAAATCTTGAAATTAAAAACTCCCAAACATAATATGGATTTGATATTGTTTTATTTGTTTGTTATTGGATAGTCATAGGAATAGATTTAATTCCAAGAAGCATCTTTATAAATTTATTTGGACAGATTGCCTCACATCTATTTTTATCATGATAAATGATATATAACACCAACGTTATGGCATTGACAATAACTTTAGACTGAGCCTTTCATCTTAGGTAAAAGATAATCTTTAAGAATATAAGATAATTGTTCTCTTAATTTCGGCAAAAATGTAATTGTATAGATTAGCCTTAAAGAACCCAAAAAATATTTGTTTTGTTCAAAAAAAACATATTCCTCCTCAGACTTATCCGAAAAGTAGTCCTTAACAAAATGCTTCCACAACTCCCCTCCTTTTGCTGCAGGTATTTTTGTAGCTAACTCACTAAATTTTAGCTCTTCTAACCCGTATATTGTGTACGCTAGACCGATATCGAATAAATAAGTACCAGTTGAGAAATCTCCCATGTCAATAATAATAGGCTCATTATTTCTAATCATAATGTTACTCGTATGAAGATCAGAATGAACACATTGCTTACTATCTGGTAATTTTTCTAACTGATTTTGTAGAAAAGAAATCTCAGAAGGATTTAGACAAACATTCATTTGATTTATATAACCTCTGAACCTTTCTTTGAGATCGGGGAAGACTTGAGGATCGCCTTTGATGGCATGAATACTTTTGTTTATTTTTGAGAGAGTAACAGCATATCTGGGGATGCTTTCGAGATCTTCTATGATAATTGAGCTAAATAATTTCGCATCAATCATTTCATAGATTATGCCAAATCTTTTATTACAAGAAATTATATCATATGAAATGGCGGTTGGTACTCCTAAAATGAATGCTTCTTTAGCGATTTTCTTTTCCTGCTCTGCGATTTTTGAATCAATACCTTCACCATATAATTTTACGATCGTTTCGTTGTCTAATCTGTAACACTCTCCACAAACTCCGGCAGATATAAATTCACAACCTTCTAAAGAAATCTCTCTATAAGGTGTTCTGATATCTAATATTTTTGAAAATCCTGTAATTTCTAATATCTCTTTCACACTCTGGGAGACGTCAGAAATAATCATAGATCCGCCAATCCTAGTTATATTCTTATACGCCATCAACAAGGATCTAAGACCAATGCTGGATATATATCTGCATTGTTTCATATCTAGGATGATATATTTTGAGCCTGCGACTTCAATTTCTTTGTCGAATTTTCTTGTAGTATCAAAGTCAAGTGAACCGGTAAGTTTGATATGACAAACCCCATCAATTAAATATTGATTTATATCCAAGCCACTTTGCATCTTTTTTCCTTGCAAGATTAATCCGAAAGGACAGTTCCTAATTTCATTATATTAATGCCTTCGAAATTATCATCAAATTAAATTTATATTAAAATACACGCACATTTCGGCGTGTGTGCCATCGAACATTATTCTATTTTGACGTGAGCTACCTTCTGAACATCGGAACAACGAACCGACACTTTAAATCAGAAGGAACTACGCAAATGACCAAGTCAATTATCGCTTCTATCGCTTTCATCGCTCTGGCTGCAGGCCTCTCAACAGCTCCAGTTCAGGCAGAAGAGTTTAATAGCTCCAGCTCTGTCAAAGTCGAGAAGGCCAGCTATGCGGTCTACACGCCATCAATGGCAGCTCGTGGAGAGCGTTTCTACGTCGGTCGTGACTGATTAGACAGTGCACTCAAACTTAAAGGAGGAAGTCATGAAGAAGATAATTTCAATCATCGGAGGACTATTCCTCCTATCAGCTTCAATCACGCCTGTTATGGCTTTCGAGGGTCAGTTCAACCCCAAAGAAGCCCTCAAGGTAAATCACCACCCAACATTGGTACCGACTTCAGTCAAGGCAGGCGCTTAATCGAAACAACGAGAAATCTAACATTTAGGGGAATATCATGAAGAAATATCTTGCTACTGTATTTGCTGTTGGCGCGTTGGCTTTCAGCGCCAGCATCCCTCTAGCTCCAGCGCAAGCCAAGGATGTCTCAGCAATGGGGTTACATGCCAGCACATCTGACCTACCAGCTTGTCCGTCAATCTTCCGTTGCGTTGTTAAATAATGGAAGCCTATATTTTAAACAAAGCTAATACTGGTAATTTATATTCTATTTGTTTTAGGCGGTTGTTGTTTCGATGCTTCTACCGCCGTGCCAAGGGCCGTCCGTTTTCCCCTCAGAACGGGCGGTCCTTTTTTATGACTAAGCAGACCCGTGACCAAACATATTTTCAATTATGCCCCCCTCAATTGGGATTTCACAACAAATGACAGGAGAGCATGATGTCTAAAGAAAAAGATTTTAGAAATGGCGATTATTGGTCTTATGACAGTGATATTTTTTGGAAATTGGGGAACTTTGATATCAGGTCCCATAAGTTTCATGTGAGAATTAAATAAATTATTTTGACAGGAACATTTCATAAGCCCAGTCAGAAATGACTCTGTTTTTCTTTGTGTTACAAATAAGTCACACTTAGACAAATAAGTAGAAACGCGCAATTTTCATTATTGGCGAAACTCATTTATTATTATTAGTCTCTGCAGCATTATTGAAAGTATCGAGCAGAGCGATGAATGTCTTTAAAGCCGCCGTATCCTTTTTGCTATTGAGTAGCGTTTCAGCAATTGCAGATGATACTGTATCTTCCAGCTCAGTGTCATCTTTGCCGATAATTACAGCTATGACTTCTGCCGCGAAGCCTGCGGTGGATGGAGTTAACGGTAAATTAGAGTTGTCTGGTGGTGCAAGCCAATTCTATTCTGGCTTAACCCCAATCAGCTCACCATTCCAACTTAGCAATGCTTCTCAATCAAGTTGGAGTGGCGGCGGACAAGCTATTGGAACAATCACGACCCCGCTGGGGCATTCTTTTGGATTGCAAGTCGATATGGGCGCTGGCGCTCTACGTGGCGACGCGACAGGAACTGCCGCCAGTCATCTATTCTGGCGTGACCCAGATAAAGGACAAATTGGCGTCTATGGCCAAGGCAACTATTGGGCACTTGGTAATGGATCAAGTTCATGGAAAGCTGCTGCTGAGTTAGAAGGTTTCTTTGGTAACATTACGCTTAGAGGATTATTTGGCGCTCAAGGATATGGCTATAATTATTCCTCAACTTATGTCCAGAATAACTGGAGCAACTATTCCACTAACAAATCATTGCCTGACCGCTTTTTTAATATTGCTTTGGCTCGATATTATGTAACTGATGACTTCATGATTGCCGTGGGTCAGACATTTGTTAACGGCAGAGCAGCTGGCATAGCCAGAGCCGAATGGTTGCCCTCTCAATTCAGAGGTAGCGCGATCGCTCCTACGCTGTTTGTCAGAAGCGTTATTGCGCCAGATAATAACAGTTCCGTGATGGCTGGCTTGCGCATTTACCTCGGAAATAGCGACAAGACCCTTATTCGGCGGCACAGAGAGGATGATCCAGAATGGGAAGACCCACAATTACAAAAAGATATAGCCTACATAAAAGGTGTTCAACAACAACTCTGCAGATCTGATCCAAGAGCGGCTACTTGTGGACAGTGAACTGGCCGAATTTATTGTGAATATCATGAAAAAATATTTTTCTACCTTATTTATTCTTAAAGTCTTGGCTTAAAAGCCAGGCCCGCATTGGCTTAAGCACAATTAAATGATGTCTCTACAATGTGATTACATGCCAGAACATCTGATCTGCCTGCTTATTGTCCGTCTCTCTTCCGTTGCGTTGTTAAATGGAGGACGCCTCTATTTTGAACAAAATTGATACTGGTGATTTTTTTCTATTTGGTTGAGGCGCTTGTGGTTTCGATGCTCTAACCGCCGAGCCAAGGGACGTCCCTTTCTGCCTTCAGAACGGGTGGTCCTTTCTGTTTATCAATGCTTTTCAAAATATCGTCAATAAAACGTCCTGTGCGCTATCAAACATACGCCCCTAATTGCCCCTGCTAGGTTTGTTTCATCGCAATGACGCGAAAACAAACAATGGAGATTAAAAATGATTAAAGAAGTTGAAGCCAAGTCCTCTGCCGATACTTTTGAATTTACTGATGACCTGAGTGATGAGGCGTTGGACCGCGCATCTACATCAGTGGCCTCAGAAAGTTTGGGGTATGCGGGATTGTCCGGCTATGGCTGTTTTGCTGCACCATAACATATGTGACTAGCCCTCTCCATGAGAAGGGTTACCTGAGGAAGTTTGTATATAGTCTAACTCTGATACTACTTATAAATACCGCCTACCTCTCCTGAAGTGGGAGGTTTTTCTTTAGAATAAGAATATCGCTGTGTGCATCACCAAACATTAAACTCAACAAATCATTGCTAGATTGGCGTTGAAGAGATTGTTTGCTGCAACTTATAGGAGATGAAAATGATTAAAGAAGTTGAAGCCAAGTTACCGGTTAATGCGTTTGAATTCTCAGATGATCTTTTTGATGAGGCTTTGGACCGCGCGCCGTTAGAAGTAGGTCTTTGCGGCGGCCCGTATACTTGATATCCGGCAATACTAAAATTTATGTTTCATTTATTATCGACAAAGCCGCCCACCTCTCCGGAAGTGGGCGGTTTTTCATTGGGATGAGGTTATCGCTGTGTGCGTCACCAAACATTAAACTCAACAAATCATAGTTAGATTGGCGCTGTAGAGATTGATACCCAAAAATTATGGAGGGTAAAATGAACAATGAGATTGAAGTTAAGTCATCGGTTAATGCGTTTGAATTCTCAGATGACCTGAGTGATGAAGTATTGGACCGCACTGGCTTTGTCGGGGGGGGGGCGTGTAGCAGCGGGGCGCCGTGTTGGTGCGCAGGGCCCGACGCTTAGCCTATTAAATTCTTAACTCTTCATTTTTCTGAATTATTACTCAAAACCACCGCCTACCTCTCCGGAAGTGGGCGGTTTATCATTGGGATGAGGTTATCGCTGTGTGCGTCACCAAACATTCAACTCAACAAATCATTGCTAGGTTGGCGTTGTAGAGATTGATACCCAAAAATTATGGAGATTAAAATGAACAATGAGATTGAAGTTAAGTCATCGGTTAATGGGTTTGAATTTTCAGATGACCTGAGTGATGAAGTATTGGACCGTGTTAGCTTTGTCGGCGCTTGTTGCGGTTGTGGAACCGTAGTATGCGAATAGAGCCCATATCCTGTGAAACAGTAGCTTCAAAGTTTTCTTGGGCGGCGGTTTTATTTTGCAGCCCTTTTCGAAATATCGGTGAATTACACGACCTGTGCGGTGCCAAACATACGCCCCTAATTGCCCCTGCTAGGTTTGTCTCATCGTAATGACACGAAAACAAACAATGGGGATTAAAAATGATTGCAGAAGTTGAAGTTAAGTCATCTGTTAATGCGTTTGAATTCTCAGATGACCTGAGTGATGAGGCGTTGGACCGCGCTAGCGTTTCCGCCGCTATATGTAGTGGTTCTTTTTGTTTTGGTGTTTGATGAGACTATCGCTGTGTGCTTCACTAAACATCAAACCCAACAAATCATTGCTAGATTGGCGCCGTAGAGATTGATAACCAAAATTTATGGAGATTAAAAATGATTAAAGAAGTTGAAGCCAATTCATCTGTTAATGCGTTTGAATTTTCAGATGTCCTTTTTGATGAGGCTTTGGACCAGATTGGTAATGCTGGTTTTTGCCTATGCGGGCCTATGTGTTCAGCTTAGTAGCGCGCAGTTGTTATGACTATAAATTATCTCACTGAATTTTAACGCTTGTATTTCTGTAATCACTGCGCAGCACCGCCCACCTCTACTGAAGGGGGCGGTTTTATGTTGGCTATCTATCATCATTGAGGCGCCTGAGAGCTCCAAAACCTTTGGTTGAGGTATTACTACTTTTCAGAGGGAATGCCACGGTCAAGATAACAGTGTTGCAGGGCAAACGCAGAAGCCAAGCCGTAAGGGCGGGGTTAAAATCAGCCGGCCATATGTAAACAGGTATATTTTTTCCTATATAATTGGATGATAAATCACTGATGTGCGATATAATATATTCAAAAAAATATATTTCGCGCATTCTTCTGTTAAAGTGATGAATGTATAAGATAACCTGGGTTGTATAGAAATAACCAGTTTTTCAAAGCATTCATTGTCATTTGGAAATATCAATGGCTAACAATTAAGGCTAATGTGATGGAATTTGAACATTATTGTGAAAGATACTTAGGCCAATGGGATCGTCGCGCTAAAGTGCGAAAATCTGATCATTATCGTTTGCCAGAAAATATATTTGATTATGATTTTTTTCCCAAGACAAATCTTCCTTTTCTTAATCATCCATCAATAAGTTCTTTAGGAGGTGATAAAAGGCGTGAAATCATGATTCGATTTGCCTGCAGGTTTCAATCTGAAGCAGCAGATATGGAACAAATTATTATAAACAATATATGCGAAAAGGTTGCGAATGGAGAAATTGGCATCGAGCTCCCGCTAAGCGCTAAGCAAGCTGCTCTAACAATCCTTACCGATGAATTTTATCACATATTTTGTGAAAAAGAATTTATTGGCGATATAATTAAATTCACTGGTCTAAATATCATGCACCCTGACACTTCAGATGGGGGCATTCCTCATTCGCTAAAATTTCTGAGAACTGCAGCGCCACCAGATCTAATGCCGATAGCTGAAGTCATTGGTTTATGTTTTTATGAAAACTTTGTTACAGAGGAATTGGTTGGGATTTCCTCAGAGACTGAGGCAGATAATCCATTTCATCTTACTGTAAGAGAACATCTTGAAGACGAAGGTCGGCACGGAGGATATTTCGAAAAATTATTAACTTATATATGGAGTTCCTTAGATCCAGAATCGCAACAATCTTTGGGTTCGATCATGCCAGAATTTCTTGATATATTTCTATTAAATACAAAATCACGCATCGCCTCTTCCAAGGATGTCCTTACGCAATCAGGGATCAGTGAAGAAGTAATTGAAGCCATCTTTAACGATATGGTTCAGAAAAATTATAGCTTAATGCCCAAAAAAAATGAATTAGTTAGCGCAAGAAAACCACTGAATCTTTTGAAGCGAGTTGGCTTTACAAATCATAATCCAACTAAAAACTTGCTAATACAAAACGGCTGGCTAGCATCTTAAAACAAATAAAAACATTTTCATAGAAAATAGCAACAGGGAAATTAGAAAGATGTGCTTAATAAGAAATGAGATTATTGCAATCAGCCCACAATTCACTGCTCATATTATTGATGAACAACAGGTTTTATTATTATCTGAACAAAGAAGCTTTCGACTCAAAGGAAAATTATATGTGGCCCTAATCCCTTACCTTGATGGTAAGTGGACGAGTGATGGTCTTGTAAAGGCATTTGAAAATAGGGCCCCAGAGGAGCTGGTTATAAAGGCGCTGTCAAATTTACTAGATAAAAAATACGCTCTCTATCTTCATAAGCATGCACCAACTTACCGACAGGCGCTGTGGGTTGAACTTGGGTTGAATCCAATTTCGACTGAAAATAGTTTCAGTGGGAATAAAGTTTCAGTAACGTCGCTTTCTACAGAAGGGCCTTCGTTCGAAAGCGCGCAAGCGTTATCTAATGCACTAATTTCTGCAGGTTTTATTGTCGTAAATAAAGATGATGCAGACTTAAACATCTTTTCGGTAGAAGATTATCTAAGCCCTGAATTGGACGCTCTCAACAAAGATTTGCGAAACAAAAGCAAACCGTGGATGCTTTTTAAAGGTGCTGGGGTGATGCCAAGTTGGGGGCCAATCTTTCGTCATGATTCCCAACCTTGCTGGTCGTGCCTTTCTGCGCATATGCTTGAAAACAGACCTGGTGACCTTTTAATCGATGCGAACATTAAGAAAAGTCGTCCAGCCAAGGCTTTTAATACCACGACAATTACCCTGGCCGCTAATTTTGCTGCGCTCGAGCTAGCGCGTGCGGTTGCAGATGATGCCTCAATAGAATTACACAAACACGTCATCAGTTTTGATCTAAATACAAGATCCTACGAAAAGCATCTTATTCGATTAAACACAGCATGTTCAATTTGTGGCAATGCTTATGAGCCGGAAGCTGTTCTGGAAAAGGCCAGTGCACCTTTAGAACTAAACACTCAAGTCGTATCGGCTCATGTGGATGGTGGTTGGCGTATTCGCACAGCTGATCAAGTCGTACGGAACCTCGAGCGTTATGTAAGCCCAATCACAGGCATCATATCCGGCCTTGAAAATTCCTCTCCAGATGAAGCATTGCCTGTATTTGTCGCAAGACAGACAAGTCCTGTTCATATTTCTCCTCAAGCCAATAGGCGTGTTGGCAAACCAAGTGGTGCTGCAGGAAAAGGAATTAGCCCAGTTCAAGCTAAGGCGAGTTGTTTGGCTGAAGCGATGGAGCGTTATCTTTGCGGATTTACAGGAAGAGAGCCCAGGAAAACGGCCGTATGGGAAGAATTAGGGAGCTCTGCGCCCCATCCTTACAGCTACCTTAATTATAGTGAACAGCAATATGATGAGCGTGAAAAATGGAACAAAGACAATAGTGGTTTCAATTGGGTAGGTGAAAGGTTTGATGAAAAAAGTCTCATTGAATGGACGCCCGCATGGTCTTTATCGCATCAATCCCTCAGATGGCTGCCTACAAGGTTTTGCTATTATCATTATACGGGCGAAAGCAAAAATGAGTTTTGCCATGCTGATTCTAACGGCTGTGCATCAGGAAGCATCATTGAAGAAGCGATATTGCAAGGCTTCTTCGAGTTAGTAGAACGTGATGCTTGCAGCATGTGGTGGTATAATAAAATAAGGGCTCCAAAGTTCAATACGGAGATCCTAAATGATCCATTCGAACGTAAACTTCGTGAGCACTGCAGTAAATTAAAACGTGGCCTTCACGTGCTCGATTTAACAAATGATCTGGGTATTCCCGTTGCCATATCAATTTCTTATAAATTAGAAAATGGCGGTTCTATTTTACTCGGGCTTGGTGCTCATTTCGATCCAAAAATAGCAATTAGTCGCTCATTGGCTGAGATTAATCAGATGCTGGCTCTTGATACCGTAGAGGAGCTATCTCCTGAAGCCTTAGCCTTGGCCACAGGAGATGAAGCGACAATGATAAATTGGCTGCTCAATCATAATCTCCAAACTGACGATTACTGCGCAGCTAACGGCGTCACGGAGATTAGTAAATATCCCAAGCCTAATATTGGCGATCTTCGTGAAGCGATTAATCGTTGTTCACGAATTGTCTCTGATCTTGGCTACGACATGATTGTTCTTAACAATAGTCGGCCTGAAGTTGATTTTGCTGTCGCTCGGGTAGTTGTGCCCGGTTTGCGACACTTTTGGGCGAGATTCCGCCAGGGTAGATTATATGACACACCGGTAAATTTGGGTTGGCTTGATCGTCCAAAAACAGAAAATGATCTCAATCCAACACCATTTTTTCTCTAAGAAGAGACTGCGATAAAGGTAATAATATGCAATTATTATTTAGATTTAGTGATGATGTTGACGATGTTAGTCGGAATAACAACGCTATAACTCTAGATATTAAGAACTGGAAGCCGCTGATATTTAGGGTCAAAACGCCTAAGATTGCTGACGCTATTCAAGCATTAAAAGGAGATGGTGTAGCGATAGCAGATCTCATAAATTTAATACAGTTTCCAAATGATAAACATGAAGCACATGAAATCATAAATTATTATATAGAAAGATTCTCGCGTGGACGTCTATTAAGTTGGCGTATTGTTGATGGCGAGATCGAGCTTGCAAAAATTTATAGTCTATCGAAAGACTATAAACCGCGATGTGATGAGCCGCCCAAAAAAAAGCTTGCGCTTTCTAGATTTTCATACATGCGACGCATGGATAATTTAATTATTCTTGAATCAAGTCTAACGAGGGCGCGAGTTACTTTCACATCTCAAGGGATGAGTAAATTTGTGCAAGTCCTAGATAGTGCGGAAAACAATAATAATAATGAATTATCACAGATCTTCTGGAAACTGGGTTTCTTTGACCTGGAATCTGCAAATGAGACAGAATCCGAAAAATGTTGGGGTTTCCAAGACTTAATGCTTCACGAAGCAAGTAGAAAAAATAGAGACAGTATAAACATTGGTGCGACATACAGATTTGAAGGAAAATTTGATGCTCCCCCAGCAATAAAGTCCCCAATGACTGGCGACATCATAAGATTAGATTTACCGGATGCAAATAAAATAGCCCATTCCAGCAAAACTCTTGATCAAATTCAGGAAAGTCGACATTCTATTAGAAGCTATTCTGAAACGGAATTTCCAATTAATTTGCTTGGTGAATTTCTTTGGCGCGTTTGTCGGACAAAAGCCACTATCCCAAGTAAAAAACAAGAACTAATGTCTAGGCCATATCCAGCTGGCGGCAGTATCAATGAATTAGAATTTTATATCGCTGCAGAAAGATGCGAAGGTCTTTCTCCAGCTATTTATTATTATAATGCAATAATGCATAATCTTAACAAAATAGAGGGTTCAACAAATATTTCGCGTCGAGTTATTGACGACTCATGTAATGCTATGGGATTGCCAAGGGATCAAACGCGGCCTCATTCAACGGTTATAATAACAACACGGCTGCCAAGATTGGCTTGGAAATATGAAGGTATACCATATCGTCTAACGTTACTTCATGCTGGCGTTGCAATACAAATGATGTATTTGGTTGCAACAGATATGGGTTTGGCCCCATGTGCGAATGGGACTGGGGATTCCCGCCTATTTCAAGAAGCAACAGGTATCAATCCATTTGAGGAAACGTCCATAGGTGAATTTTGTCTTGGCATGCCATCAAAATGATTGACCTATGAATAATTTTTATCTTTTATCTATCAAAAAAAATTGAAAATTTAGCAGTCAAGAGATTGTATAGTGGTGACTATTCTTGAAATTAACAATCTTTCTAAAAGATACTCTAATGGCTTTAATGCGCTAGAGGATGTCAGCTTAACGATAGAGCGCGGAGAAATATTCGCGCTATTGGGACATAATGGCGCGGGAAAAAGCACCCTTATAAGCATTATATGTGGGATCACACGATCAACGGCTGGCCAAATTATAGTTGATGGTATTGATGCAGCACTAGACCCCAAAAAAGCTAAACAGAAAATAGGTTTAGTTCCCCAAGAATTATCAAATTTTTCATTTAATACAGTCTGGGATACTGTCTCTTATACTCGAGGGCTCTATGGTAAGCCACCTAGTCCTCAATTTATTGAAGGAACACTCAGGAAATTGTCGCTTTGGGATGTCAAAGATCACAACGTTTCAACACTTTCTGGAGGAATGAAGCGGAGAGTTTTAATTGCCAAAGCCCTTTCCCATCAACCTGAAATAATATTTCTGGATGAGCCTACGGCGGGTGTTGATGTCGATCTGAGGCGTAATATGTGGCAACTTGTTAATGAACTAAGAGATCAAGGCGTAACAATCATCCTCACAACGCACTATATTGAAGAAGCTGAGCAAATGGCTGATCGTATTGGTATAATTGATCGAGGTAAGATTAAGCTCGTTGAAACAAAAAGCTCATTAATTAACAAGTTTGGACAAGTCCATGTTCAAATTGGTCTAAAAATTCCTATAGATAAGTCTCCCTTAGATGAAAATATTTGGCGCTTTACACTTACTAGTGAAAATAGAGTTCTCAATGTTTTTCTTGATAATGAATATTCTGATGGCGAGATTACAATTGCAGATCTCCTTAAGGAGTTAGCAATTAACGACATTGATTTTAGATCTGTTGATGTTAAGCGTTCCTCGCTTGAAGATATATTTATTGGATTGATTGGAGACTAAGATGAACATCCAAGCTATTCGCGTTATTTATTTATCTGAAGTCAGGCGTTCTATTAAATCAAGCTTTCAAAGCTTTGCAGGGCCAATCTTGTCAACTTCATTGTATTTTATCGTATTTGGGGCGGCGCTTGGAAATAGAATGACTAAAATAAATCATATAAATTACGGCGCATTTATAATACCGGGCCTTATTATGATGACTTTGCTATCAGCCTGTTTGATGGGCTCATCATTTAGTATTTTTATAAAAAAACTCGATGGCTCAATCTACGAATTGTTTTCTGCGCCTATATCCTCAATTGAAATTCTGATTGGTTTTGTTGGGGCTTCAGTAACTAAATCGATGATACTTTGCTCGTTGACATTGCTAACGGCCCGCATCTTTGTCGACTTTGAGATTATGCACCCTGTTTTTATGTTAGCATTTTTACTTATTGTATCTATCGGTTTTAACTTGCTTGGTTTTATTCTTGGTCTGTTGGTCAGCACTATAGACCAGCTACAGATTTTCCCTACTTTGATTATAGCTCCGTTAGCTTTTCTTGGTGGAACATTTTATTCAACCAGCATGCTCCCGCCGTTCTGGAGACAAATTACTATTTTAAACCCCATTTTATATCTAGTGGGAGGACTTAGATGGTCATTTTATGAGGTTTCAGACGTGTCTCTAGCGATGAGTCTGCTTGTTTCTTCTGGATTTTTGTTTGTATGTTTTATTGCTATTGTAGTGATTTTCAGGACTGGTTATAAAATTAGAAACTAAAAGACATAAAAAGCCTCAAATTTGAAACGAAATTTACTCATAATTTTCTTATATTAGAAACTTTGACGTATCTGCGTTGACTATATTTGTGGGGCTGACTGGCCCCTTCAATTTTATTTATCTACCGTCAATATTCTTGAAATCATGAAATGCTGCCTTTATTGGAGGTCTGTTTAATTAGATGGGGTGGTTGCCGCCCTCCCAGACGGCATTGAGATGTGCCAAAAATGTGAGTGTTAGAGCTCACTGAGCGGAAAGGGAGGCAACCATGGATAAGAATACGATGATCGGCGTTGATCTGGCAAAGAATATTTTTCAGCTTCATATCACGACAATGACTGGCGCGCTTTTATCGAAAAAGAAGCTTTCTCGCGACAGATTTAAAGAATTCATGAAGTCTCATGAGCCGGCCATTGTTGTTTTAGAAGCGTGCAGTAGCGCCCACTATTGGGCCGAGACGCTTGGCGATATGGGTCATGATGTAAAGTTGATCGCGCCTCAATATGTTAAACCTTTTGTCAAACGCCAAAAGAATGATGCGGCAGACGCTGAAGCGATTGTTGTGGCAGCGCAGCGCCCTGAGATGCGTTTTGTCGCGGCTAAAACTAAAGAGCAGCGCGCGAAAGCAGTTCTATTTCGATCAAGAGATCGTTTGATTCATCATCGAACAGAGCATGTCAATGCGTTGCGTGCTGTTCTTTATGAATATGGCTATGTGATCCCACAAGGGATAGCGTCTATCAGACGGATTGAAGACATTCTTGCGAGACCAAATTGCGATCTCCCTGATCTTGTTTGTGATGAATGTCGCCACTTGCTGGAACAAATTTCTAGCAACACGAAGCTTATCAACGCCAAGACAGATCTGATTAAACAATTAGCCAAACAGACGAATATGGCGCGTCAGCTTCAAACAATCCCTGGCATTGGGCCAATGACGGCTATGGCGATTGACGCCTTTGCACCACCCATGGATCTCTTCAAAAATGGTCGCGGCTTATCAGCATGGCTTGGGCTTGTGCCGCGCCAATATTCGTCAGGCGGTAAAGAACGCCTGGGACGCGTCTCAAAGGCTGGCCAGGCCGATATCCGACGGCTGCTAATAATCGGCGCGATGTCCCGCCTGAACTGGTTGGGAAGAAAATCTATTCCTGAGGAATCCTGGTTGGGCAAGATGTTAGCGCGTAAGCCGAAAATGCTTGTTGCGATTGCATTGGCCAACAAAATGGCGCGAACAATCTGGGCCATGCTGACGAAAGAAACAGATTATCGAGATCCGACGATATCCGCGACAGCATGATCTTCGAGATCAGCAAAGCGCAGTATCTTCGGTAGAGGGAGTGTGAGAAGTCAGACCATCTGAATGGGCAAAACGATCGAAAAGATCTGGTTCAGGAAAACCTGTTAGAATCTAAGAGTTCACGAACTCGATAATTAGATTAGGACCTGATCCGCGGATCACCATACCGGCCGGCGGCTTCTTGTAATGCTGCATTCAAAGGCCTTACAGAAGACCGCATTCGATCACGCTGCTCAGAAAGAAAAAACTTCTTGCATCATGGGCGGCAACCACAGAAGAT
>Ga0208111_1000196_pt1 | contig 18722 bp, 8 predicted proteins | sample CryBogCBH08Aug08_FD_184605 | JGI IMG/M metagenome (GOLD analysis project Ga0208111, IMG submission 184605) | Freshwater microbial communities from Crystal Bog, Wisconsin, USA - CBH08Aug08 (SPAdes) (version 2) | ecosystem: Environmental > Aquatic > Freshwater > Lake | place: Crystal Bog... | reverse complement strand
ATTTACAAGAAAGTGGATTCCGTTCTGCGCGGCAACGTGACGGCGGAAGTCGAGGCGGTGATGAAGCAATTGGATTTTAATCGCGCCTTGCTATTGCCGGCCAATCCCTCGCTAGGGCGCACGATTCGCGACGGCGAATATTTCATCAAAGGCGAGCTGATTCACCGGACGGAATTTGCCAAAGATCCGGAGTATCCGCGTCGCTCCCCGCAAGTGTTGCGCCTGCTGACCGAGCCGGAACATTTTTTATTACGGCTGGCGAATGGCGAACTGGTGGTGCCGGCAAATACATTGCTCATCGGCCAAACAGATTCGTCCGAGCGCGTGCAGCAGTGGGCGGGCGCGCTTGAACCCGCGTGGTTGCCGGTAGGCGGTTCGGAATTTTTTGGAGCATTACTCGAAGCAGAATTTGCGGGTGCGGTTCCACTGGCTCCGGAAAAAATAAATTTTTCCACGGGCAAGCAATTATTTATTTGCGGCACGGCGAGCAAGTCGGTGCAGGTGCTGGTAAAATCATCGCGGTCAGGCGGAGTGCCGGTTTTCGGTCTGCCGCGTGAATTGATTTGGGGCAAGGATTTTTCGTTGGGTGCGCGTGAGGTGATTTCGCAGCGCATCGTGGAAGCGTTCAAGGCCAGCCGTCGCGTGGTGTTGTGTGTAGGTTTACCGCCGGTCAAAGATGTGCCGACAGCGCGGCGTTTGGCGGATCATCTGGTGGACATCGCGGAATTGGTTTTACGGCAGGTAGTGGTTAAAAATATTTTTGCCGAAGGTGGCGCGACTTCAGCGGAACTATTGCGAAGGATGAAATGGCCGCGTCTGGAAGTCCGTCGTGAATGGGCGCCCGGCGTGGCAACGCTCGCAGTTGCCGGCGAAGATTCCCAGTGGCTCACCATCAAGCCGGGTTCTTATTCGTGGCCGGAACAGTGGACACGCGAACCGTGATTTTGTAATTAAATAGCCATGCCGCCCGCTTCACCCAAGGCCGACAATCTGATTTTTGTCGATCCGTCGCCCATCGCGCGCCGGTTGCTCTGGCATCTATTTTCCATCGGTGTGCGCCGAGTGGAAAAGACCGATCACCACGAGCGTTTCGAAAAGCCTGGCGCACATCTGTTCTGGGTGCAATCCGGTGCCGGCGAATTGGAATACCGTTCCCGCCGGTTTCAACTGCGCCGCGGCAGCGAAGTCTGGTTGGTAGATATGAATTCGCCGCGCACCTACATTCCGCAGGCCGGCCGGTATCTGGCCATCGCTGGGTTTCGTTTCGGTGGACCCGGTTTGGAATTTTGGCATGAAGAAATCCGCGATCTTGAAAACGCGGAATTCACTTTGGACGATTTGCGTTTTGCCGCACAAACCCAAAACGAATTGCTTCGGCTCGTTCGCCGCAAACCCGTCGGTTGGGAGTGGCAGGTGCACCTTGCTATCACACATCTGCTTGGCAAATTGCTCATGTCGCGCGATCTACTTACTTCGCCGCAAGCCGAATTACCGCCGCCCGTGGTGCGCGTGCTCAACGCCATCTCCGCCAATCCCGCGCGCGATTGGAAAGCGCTCGAACTTGCCACCGTCGCCAAAATCAGTTACTCCGGCCTTCGCGCTTTGTTTCACACGCACGGGCAGGGCACGATTCATCAGCACATCCAACGCGCGCGTCTCGATCAAGCGCGGCTGTTGCTCGCCGATAAACGACTCTCCATCAAAGACGTTTCCGGCCAACTCAATTTCTCCAGCGAATTTTATTTCAGCCATTTCTTCCGACATAACACCGGCATGACGCCCACCGAATTTCGCCAGCATTTGAAAGGGTAAAACCCGCCTCATGAAAAAAATATTTCTTGCCGCCGTGCTTTTGCTTTTGGCGAAAGTTGCCGCATTCACACAAACGACGGAAACTCAATATCTCTCCGGCCACGGCAAAGACGACGCCGTGCCGTGGAAATTTTTCTGCACCAGCGGCGCGAACTCTGGCTTTTGGACAAATTTGCCCGTGCCGTCGCAATGGGACGTGAAAGGTTTTGGCCATCTTACTTATCACAAAGACGCCACCAACGCTTTCGATGAACGCGGACTTTACGAACACGAATTTTCCGTGCCGCAAAACTGGTCGGACAAACGGATTTTTCTCGTGTTCGACGGCGTGATGACGGACACGGACGCGAAGCTGAACGGACAATCCGTCGGCGCAATCCATCAGGGAAGTTTTTACCGCTTCAAATATGAAGTGACCTCACTTGTAAAATTCGGTGCGACCAACAAGCTCGAAGTGACCGTTGCCAAACATTCTGCCAACAAATCTGTCAACGACGCTGAGCGCAATGCCGACTACTGGGTTTTCGGCGGCATCTTTCGGCCGGTGTTTCTCGAAGCCGTGCCGCAACAATTCATCGAGCGCGTGGCGATAGATGCGCGGGCAGATGGAAAATTTTCGGCGCAGGTGTTTTTGAATAATCTTACCAACGTGTCAAAGGTCGAAGCGCAAATCCAAACACTCGACGGACAAAATGTCGGTAGCCCGTTTGACGCGAGCATCATTTATGGCGGCGCGCGGCCGGACATGGCGAATTGTGAAACTAAAATCGCATCGCCAAAACTGTGGACGGCGGAAACGCCCAATCTTTACAAAGTCATTTTTCGCCTAATTCAAAATGGACACGTAGTTCACGAAGTCTCGCAGCGCTTCGGTTTCCGCACGATGGAAGTGCGCGCCGGCGATGGTTTCTACGTCAACGGTCGCAAAATTATTTTGAAAGGCGCTGATCGACATTCGTTCTGGCCGGATTCCGGCCGCTGTTTGAGCGAGGCGGTGCATCGCCTCGACATCGCGACGATGAAAGACGCGAACATGAATGCTGTCCGCATGTCGCATTATCCGCCCGACGAACAATTTCTTGATTTGTGCGATGAACTCGGCCTTTACGTTTTGGACGAACTCGCCGGCTGGCATCATTTTTACGACAACGAAATCGGCCCGAAACTCGTTCACGAAATGGTGGCGCGCGATGTGAATCATCCGAGCATTCTTTTGTGGGACAACGGCAACGAAGGCGGTTTCAACACGAACCTTGACCACATTTTCGGCGAGCTCGATCCGCAACATCGTCGCGTGCTGCATCCGTGGGCCACGTTCAGCGGCGTGAACACAGCGCACTATCTCGCCTACGACAAAGCCGAAATCGCCTGCGGCGGCCAGAGTGTTTATTACTCGAACAATCAGGAACTCGTCGCGACGAATGACCACGCTAAATATATTTATCTGCCCACGGAATTTATCCACGGCCTTTACGATGGCGGCGGCGGCGCGGGCCTCGACGATTATTGGCGCATGATGATGAGCCATCCGAGTTGCGCTGGCGGAATTATTTGGGCGTTGCTCGATGACGGTGTCAAGCGGCCTGACACCGGTGAAATCGACGTGGCTGGCAATCAAGCGCCGGACGGCATCGTCGGCCCGTATCGCCAGCGCGAAGGTAGTTATTATGCCATCAAAGAAATCTGGTCACCGATTCAAGTCGCGCACGAAAGAGGTCTTGGTTTTAAAGTCGAAAATCATTACTCCTTCATTGACGCCGATCAGTGCAAGTTTAGTTATAAAATTTTACGATTCGCGACTCCGAGCGGAATCAGTCCGCATGATAAAGTTATTTCCCAAGGAACGTTTTCCGTCCCTTCCATTCCGCCGGGAGCCATTAAAACCGTTGGTCCGACCGATTATGCGGGGTGGGATACAAGTCAGGCAGACGCACTCACCTTGCGCGTGGACGACCCGTCCGGGCGTGAATTATATACTTGGGTTTGGCCGCTGAAATCGGCGGCTGATTTTGGCGCGCAGCATGAGCCCGCCGCGCATCATGCCCTCGCGACGGAATCCAATGGCGTCATCGCCGTGACAGCGGGCGAGCTGACCGCGACGTTCAGCAAACAAACCGGCTTGCTGCTTGGCGTTCAACGCAGCGCGCAAAATTTTTCATTCGCGAATGGCCCGCGTCTTGCGGTTGGCAGCGCGACGTTGCGTGAAATCCACTTTGACGAAGATGGGCCGGACGCGATTGTATCCGCTAAGTTTGACGGCGATTTGAAATCCGTTTTGTGGCGAGTGAACGGCAATGGCTGGATTGATTGCCATTACACCTACATGGCGGAAGGCGCGAACGATTTTCTCGGCGTTCTTTTTGATTACCCCGAAAGTCTGGTGCAGCACAAACGCTGGCTCGGCGACGGTCCGTATCGCGTCTGGAAAAATCGCCTGCGTGGCGTGACGCTCGGCGTTTGGGAAAATGATTACAACAACACGCTCACCGGCTTCCGCGATTGGATTTATCCGGAGTTCAAAGGATTTTTTGCGAACGTGCGCTGGTTGCAGTTCGACACAAAGGAAGGCCAAATCACCGTCATCAACGACAGCGCCGTGCCATTCGTGGAGATGCTGACGCCGGAATTTGCGCCAACGAACCTCACCGGCAAAGCTTTTGCGCCCGTGCCAAAATGCGGCCTCGGATTTCTGGATGCGATTCCACCCATCGGCAGCAAATTTAAGGAAGCAAAATTTGGCGGTCCGCAAGGTCAGCCGACCGTGGCGCACGGCGAATATTCCGGCGCGGTGAGTTTTTACTTCGGCAAGCTGCCTTAAAATTCCGACTCAAAACGATAGTTGCCGGAGTTGATTTCAAAAACGGCGCGGCCATTTTCCATCCGCAAAAACTTTGCGCCGTCAGTTTGCGTGACCGCAGCGCTAGATTTTGCGGGGACAAAAACTGTCGCCGTCGTGTTCGGTGGAGTCGTCACGTTCAAAGTGAATTTCGTTCCATCACGTTTCCAGTCGCTGACAATTTTTCCGCGGATGGAATTGTAGCCGGCCTTCGCCCACGTCACGTCGCCGACCGGCTGCGGGTTGATGACAATCTGCTTAAAGCCTTCGCTGGCCGGTGCGTTTTGGATACCGGCGAGGTCGTGATAAAACCATTCCTGAATCTGGCCGAGCATGAAATGATCCTGCGACGAGCCGCCGTCCCACGCTTCGGTCAAACTAGTTTTACCTTTTGCCAATTGCATGCCGTAACCCGGTTTGTCCGACTGATTGTTGATGTTAAAAATCACGTCGCTGCGTCCGCCGTCCGCGAGCGCGCGCAGTAGATAGCGATAACCGACATCGCCCGCTGTGAGTGCGTTCCCGCGTGAGCGCACGTCGCGCACGATGGCATCCACCACGTCAGCGCGATTCGACGGTTCGCAAATATTGAACACCAACGGAATCGCGTTCCCGCACTGTGAGTCAGTTGAGTAAAAATGATTGGTTGCGTTGTAAAATTTTTCATTGAACGCCGTGCGGATTTTTTCCGCGAGTTCGGAAAAACTTTTTGCGTCGTCAGTTTTGCCGAGCAATGCGGCGGCTTGCGCCATGACTTTCACGTTTTCAAAATAAAACGCCGTGGCGGTGAGCGCGATGGGTGTGAGCTGCGAAACGCCAGGTTTCTTCGGGCCGACGTCATACCAATCGCCGAGGCCGTAATTCACGATGTAATTGTTCGCACGACTTCCGAGGTAGGTGATGTAATTAGTCATCGCATCGTAATGGCGGCGGAATAACTCCAGATCGCCGCTGAACTCGTATTGTTGCCACGGCACGAGGATGAACGTCGCGCTCCACTCCGGTGAATCACCGAAATCATTTCGCAGATGGTTTGTGTCGGTCTTGCTGCGGAAAATCGTATATTCCGGCGCGGTGGTGGGCACGAGACCGTTGGCGAGTTGCGAATCAGCGATGTCATTAATGGTCTTTGTGAACAGTTGCGAGAGATCAAAATCATAGCGCAGCGCGGGGCCGTTCAGATGATCTTCCTCCAGCCAGCCAAGTTTTTCGCGATGCGGACAATCCGTCATCAAGCTGACCATGTTGTTCTGTTGCGCCCAACGAACGAGCGTGAACGTGCGATTAAATAAATCATTCGAGCATTCAAATTCGCCGACTGGTTCGGACGCGGAATGAATCACGATTCCGGCGAGCGAATTTATTTTTGGCAAGGCGCCGTTGGTATTTGCCGGCGTCAAGTGAACCTGCCAATAACGGCAACCGACGTAGAAGAATTTTGGCGACCACGTTTCAACACTGTCGGTCGCCTTGGTGTATTCGCACCAGAGTGCGCCGCGATGACCAGCGCCCATTGAGCTTTGATTGATCGCACCTTCGCCGTCGAGTAGTTCTGACGGATACAACCGCACTTTGCTGCCCGCCGGTCCGGTCACGGAAATTTTCGGAACGTGCGCGGCATTCTGACCGAGGTCAAACACGAGGTCGCCATTTGTGAGCGTGTGTGAAGAAATAGCGTTGTGCGTCTCAAAAAATTTTAGCGGTGGCGCGGCGCAGGAAAGTCCGCGCAATGCTCCGCCCGGCCTGTTGACGACAAGTGCGGGCGACCATTTGGAATCGTCAAAATTTATTTTATCCCAGTTTTTCTGAATCAGCCGCGCATCAAAATCTTCGCCGCCGTAAATGGAATTAAACGTGATAGGGCTGGGTGCGATGCGCCAATTTTCATCCGTTCCGACGTTTTCAACAGAGCCGTCGGCGTATTCGAGCCGGATTTGCGCGATGGTTTTCTGTGGACCGAACGAGCCTTTGAATTTTGTGAAGCGTCCACCGCCGAGCACCTGATACATGCCGTTGCCGAGTTCGAGGCCGACGGCATTTTTCCCAGCTTTCAAATCGGCTGTAATGTCGCGTGTGTCGTAGAGGCAAGTCTTGTCATATTTCGTCCAGCCGGGCGAAAGAAAATCGTCGCCAACTTTTTTGCCGTTGAGCGTTAACTCGTATTCGCCAAGCCCGCAAACACTGACGAGCGCACGCTTGAGTCCGGGCTTCACGACGAACTCGTGGCGCAGCAACAGCGAGGGAATGTTCGTATCCACTGCGCCAATCCATTTCGCCTGCCAGTCATTGGAGGATAGCAAGCCCATCGTCCACGTTGCCGGTTTGCTCCAGATGGAAACTTTTCCGGATTCATCCCACACACGGACTTTCCAAAAAACTTGTTCCGATGTTTTTAATTTTCCGCCGGGAAATGGAATCTGGATTGTCTCATCCGAATCCACCTTACCGCTATCCCATAAATCCGCTTTGTCAGCTGAGAGATTTTTTTCAGAAGATGCAGCGAGAATTTGAAACGCCGCTTGCCTTTGCCCACGCGCATCGCCCTCTAATTTCCAAAACAAACGTGGATTTTGTGAATCCACGCCGAGCGGATTTACCGCGTAATCACAGCGCAAATCCACCGGCATCAGTGCCGCGTTGACGGAAAATACGAGGGCGAGCATCGCCAGCAAAACTGTCTGCGTGATTTTTTTCATGTGTCTTGTTTTATTTTTGCAGTTTTTGAAACGCCGGTTCCAATCCGGCCGCATTTTTAATTTTTTCTGAAACCTGCGGGCCGTTATTTGTCCACACGTTGCCGGGGCCGTTGGCATTTTTTAGAAATTTTTCCGCCGGACACCAGTTATTGCGCACGGTGATGCCGGACGAACCCTCGTCGAGATACAGATAAAACCAATGTTCTGGATCCGGCACGAACGGGCTCGGTGTGATTTCGGAAATAGAATTTTCAGCGACAATTGCGCCGGGCTGCGCGGACAAAGTGTAAATACCACCAAGGTCGCCGAGCCGTTGCCCGACGTGGTGAACGCGATTCGCAAAAATAAAATTATCGCGCAGGGCGTTGGTTATTTTCGTCCAGCCCCAGCCGACGCTAATGCCGCTGTAGGGCAAATTAAAAACTTCGTTGTGGGTGATGGAAACATTCCGCGCGTAACCAATGCCGATGCCGACACAGCCCCAATCTTCATTGCCGCAATCGCTGACGACATTATTGGCGATCGTTTCATGAACGCAGATTTCACGTTCGTCAGCAGGGTTGTAAGGAATATGCGTTTCAATATTCGTGTCAGAAAATTTTCCGAGCTGAATGCCGTTGCCGCCGATGTCGCGGAAGGTGCAACCTTCAATCAAATCATTGCGCGTGCCACTTTGAAAATCCAAGCCGGCAGAAGCCAGATGTTCGAACGTGCAATTCTCGAATGAAATCTGATTCGCATTTTTTGCAGAAATCGCACCGGGCGGGCGACCAATCCACGCGAGGTTGTCGAGGCCGGGATGATAACTCGTGCCGTGCGGCGAAAGTTTTTTAGCATCCAGCATAAACATTCCGGCTTGCAGCGGAACATGGCCTTGTGCGGACGGACGCAGCCACGTGGTGTGCGCGAACGTGATGCCTTTAAATTGAATATTGGAAACGGGTTTGTCGAGCGAACCCTCAATCTGCACGAGCGTTTCAATAGTTGGTGCGAAAACCTTTGCGCTTGTCATATCTTCGCCGTCGCGTGGCCAGTAATAAATTTTTCCGGAGTGTATGTCTTCGAACCATTCGCCGGGCGTGTCTAAAAACTCAATCGCGTTCGCCAGAAAAAATGGCGCGTGATAATTGGTATTCACAATCACCGGCGGCCACGGATGTGTGAATTCCAGTTTGCTTTCTGGCTGTTTGAAGGTGAGGAGCGCATTGGTATCATTGATGCGAATGGCGTCCACGCGCAGCGCGGCGATTTCCCAGACTTGATCAATGATCATTTCCAGTCGCGCCGGATTTTTCATGCCAGCGAGTGACGCCGCCGGAATCGTTGCGACTTGATTGGTTTTGTTCCATGCGACGAGGTGCGCCAGAATTTCGCCGTTCGGTTCGCGCGCGCGAATGGCTTTTGTATCATTCACCCAAAGCTGGCGGAACTCCAAAACGTGTCCGCCAAAAATGTGCCTGCCAATTTTGGGCGCGTCGGCCACCCAGATTTTTCCACGCGCACTTTCCGGCAGACCGGAAACTTCCTTGGTCAACTTTTTCCAACCGCTGATCGCCACGCCGCCGCTCAAGACCGGATTTTCGCCGGGCGCGGCTTCAATGCTTATGGCGCTATTTTGAATCTTGAGTGGCTGCGTCAGCGGATAAATGCCCGCGCGTAAAATAATTCGGCGAGTATCGTTGGTGACGAATGGCTGCGCGGTGGTTTTTGTTAGCGCCGCGGAAAGGGTGGCTAGCGGTTTGGTTGGCGAGCCTGGATTTTGGTCAGCGCCATTAGTCGCAACCCACACCGTGCTGGCGGTCGCGGCGACCGGAAGCGTCAGTGTCAGCATGATTATGCCGAGCGCGGTTAAAACCGTTAGTGATGACGAGGTTGCGGGCATGGTTTTTGGGGCTGCGGATATTTTGCCGATGTGGGCGGCATTGTAAATGCCGCGAATCAACGCTGACCGCAGTTGGCACAATTCGCAAATGTTTTGGCCGTGTTCATATTACGCAAACGGATGCCGTGTGCTAGTGTTAAGCATCACCAGAATCTAATTGAATGAAAGCCATGTCTAATTTGTCGTCGTGTCTGCGTCCCCGCAATATGCAAAAATATAATTTCCAGTCGGTTCGTTCCCGCGCGTTCACCCTCATTGAGTTGCTGGTGGTGATTGCCATTATCGCCATTCTGGCGGCGATGCTGCTGCCGGCTCTCTCGGCGGCCAAGAAGAAAGCGCAGGGAGCTTTTTGTATGAATAACACCAAGCAGGTGACGCTGGGTTGGATTATGTATCAGGGTGATAATGAAGACGCCTTGTTGGGTTACGCATTTGCTGTGAAGGGTAAAATGTCGTGGACAGCTCCGAACGACAACGCTAATGAAACGATGATGACGGATACGAATTCGGGGATGTCTGCTTATGTTAAAACAGCCAAAGTTTATAAATGTCCTGGTGATACTTATACTTTCGCCGTGGGCGATCGCGTTCGTAGTTTGTCAATGAATGGAGCTTTAGTTGGCGTGAATCCCGGCGCGGGGTCGGGACCTACTCCGCTGGGAACTCTGGGGGGGACGAGGACCTATTTTTCTGCTAAGAAGGGCAATGACCTGAATAGTCCCGGGCCTTCGAGTATTTTTGTTTGGCTTGATGAACAGGCGGATAGTATTGACGACGACGCCTTTATGTTCAAAGCGGGTGCAAATTCAAGAGCTACTGAGACCTGGCAAAACTTGCCCGCTAGTTATCATGGTGGTGCTGGCTCGCTTTCATTTGCGGATGGGCATTCACAAATTATCAAATGGCTTGGGGGGCCGGGTAAAACTACATGGGTTCCTACTGGTGTAAATTATCCTACCGGCAATGGGTATTGGACAATTGCGCAATACAATCCCGACTACGAGACGATGGATGAATGGATGCCGTATAAATAAAAATTTCTTTCCTAACAATTTCCCCAATCAAACCAAACAACCCTAGTAAAACATGAGTGCACAAAAATCAGTTGGTCAGCCGTCGCGTTCAAAAGTCAGCCTGTTTTCCCGAGTAGGCTATCTTTTTATATTTGTAATTTTGGCCAGCCTGACGCTTTCAGTTCAGGCGCAGAATAACACCCGCTTTAAGTCGAACGTGAGCCGAATTACGGTGCCGCCCGGCTTTTCTGGGAACATCTCATTTACGAATTTACTGACGCTATCTGGCACTGGATCGGCGGCGGTGGACTTGTTTGTCTCGGGATTGCCGGCCAACGCCACCCTCGTCAGCATTACCGCTACGAATGGGGGTGCCTTACCGGCAGGTGATGGCGGGTTGCCATCCACCGCGATTACCACCAACATTCTGACTACGCTGAATTTGAACAATGTTGCCAAAGGCACTTATGTGTTGGCGCTGAATGGCACCAATAATACTGCCGTTGCGCTGGGATACTGGCCATTTGTGCTCCAAGTCGGTCCGACTTGGGCGTCTTCATCGAATAACGTCAATAGTTCCGCAGGCCTATGGTCGTCTTCATCTAGTTGGTCTGGTGGATCAGGTGGTATGCCCGCGTCGGGAGATGATGTGATATTCGATACCAGCACTGCTACGCCGTCTGCGGCCAATACCAATAGTATAGTTGATGCTGATACGACAATTGGTTCTCTTAGGTTTTCACCAACCAACAACTCAATTTTTTCCCATTATTTGTATATCAATCCGAATAAGACCCTGACTATTAGCGGCGTCAATGGTTTTAGCATGTTGCGTGACTACGCCCCCGTTGCGAGTTCTAAAATGACCGTAACCATCTACGGCACTAACGCCACGATGTCAGTTGCCAACGAGTCCGCCAACTTTGCAGTTCAGGCGGAAGGTAACACGGCTTTTACGCTTGATATGTCCAAGCTGGATAACCTTAATTTGGATGTTAATAGAATTCCGCTGGGTGACTTTCAGGCTTACCCCAACTTGGTAAGCTATGTTGTGACCAATCAATACGGCGACCTTATTAAACAGATGGCTCCAGTAGTCAGCTTCGCACGCACGAACATCATCAAGGCGGTGTATGTGGATGCTAATAACTATACCAATGGTTCCACGCGTAATTATGCGCTCACCTTGGCCAACAACTATGCTGCGGGCACAGGGTCTTCACCAGCTCCGACAATCAACTTTGGCCAGACCAATTTCTTGGCCATGGATAGTATTTGCTTTGTTCATTGCGGCGCGAAAGGTGTGGCGCAATTCAACTCAATCTATAACGGATTGAATCCGATTGCGGTCTTCCGTAATTCAGATGGTGTCAGCCGCATGTCCATCATGACACTGGCCGACCACGATGGATCGTTTACTGTCGGTAGCGCATCGGGTGAGCAATCCACCATTAACTTTCTTGCGGGAACGATTGATGCCAAAGTAGATCGTTTCTATATGTCAATGGATCGGACGAATACGTTAAACGGCGTCGGAATCAATTCGTTTTTTAACATGGGCCCGGGTGTTTTTGACTGTAATACAGCCATCCTCGGCTATAACCAATATAGTATTCATACGAACAATGCCGCCTGCGAAGCTACGCTTGTGGTCAGCAACGGCACATTCCGCGTGAATAGAAACATGACGCTTGGTTACACGACCGACCCGACTGGATTTGGCGTAAATCATTTCGGTAAAGTAGCCGTTTACAGTGGCGGCACGTTGTATGCGAGCAACATTCTGGTTGGCGGTGTAAGTAAAATTTCAGTGGGTAACTCAATCTCTTTGACCAACGGAACGCTTGTCGTTACCAATCAGGTTGGCCCAGACAAGCCGCTAGATCAAATGAACATCGTAAACTCTTCGCTAGTATTGAATCTTGATGGTAATGCGACGACGCCAGTGGTTAATGCCGCCAACTTTAGTGCTTCCGGCTCGACGATTTTCATCAATAGCATCGCACACATTCCGAGCAGCCTGTTGATTCCAGTCTTGGGTTGGAGTGGAACCGCTCCGGGCAGCTTTACTTTGGTCACTACCAATGCCAATTTCTTTGGCGGTCTTACGACCGTCGGGAATGTGATGTATGTGCAAGTTTTGACCAGTGCGCCAAAGAAAATTTGGTGGACGGGAGCGTCCAGTGCAGTTTGGGATAATGCGACTTACAATTGGAAGACGACCAATGGCACGGCCACGACCTTTGCCCCCGGTGACAATGTGATCTTTGACGACACTTCCTCGGTGACGAACATCAGTCTGGATAGTTCTTCAACGATTCTCGTTGGATCCATTCAAATGACCAATTCTTCCAAATCTTATATTTTCAATAACAGCGGTGGCGGTAGCATCACGGGCAGCAGCCCGCTTAACAAGTATGGCAGTAACAGCCTTGAGATTGATGTGCCTGCGTCAGCGCTCACGGTTACCCTCAATGCGGGTAGCCTGACAGGCTCCGGCGCGGTGAATGCAATCAACATAGCCTCTGGTGCAAGTATGAACTTTGCTGGTAGCACGGCTGGGAGTGTTAGCTGTGCGGGTGTGGGAACTTCGTCGGGAACCGTTTCAGGTTCATTGACTGTTCAGGCTGGTGGCATCTATACCAACTCTGGCACCGTCAATGGAGCTTTGGCAATCGGCAACGGTTCAACGATGGTCAATGAATTGGCTGGTAACATGACAGCCATCGGCTCTGTGGTTGTTAACACTAATGCCTATCTCTTTAACCGCGGCTTACTGAAAGGTGTTGGCATCACCGTTAATAATGGCGGCACATTTAAGGATTCCGGTGAGACCGATAAGAGCATTACGTTGGGTGACGCCCTGACAATTGCTGGTGGCGGCACATTTATTCCGGGCGGTGACGGTATCGGAACCACAACGGTGTATTACATTTCGACCTCAGGATCTGCTCCGCACGGGCGCATTGCGTTCCAAGCCAATTCCACCAACATATTTAAGGTGGATGCGGCTTCTGGTAACTGCACGCACTTGAATTCGCAATGCTTTGCATACGGACCGAGTCAGACCTTAAAATCGGTTAATGGCGGCATTTTACAAATCATAAACACGAACACGACGACTGGATACTCAGTTTACAGCTATCACTTCTTTGGTGATGCGGATAACTATTCGGGCAATCCTTCCACTATGAATGTTGGCGTTGCGACCCTGAACACCACGAACAGTTATCCAACCATGAGTCCGGCGGCACCTGCCAGTGGCTTAGCGTGGGATGTGAGCCAAGTTTATTACACGGGCAACATTGGGATAACAACCGTTTCAGTCGTCCCGACGAATGTGGTCTATATTCCTACCTTTACCACGTTGACCACGACGAATAGCACCAACAATGTAATCATATCACAGTTGCAATGGCCAACGGATCACACTGGCTGGCGCTTGCAATCACAGTCAACCTCTCTCAGTGTTGGCATTACAACCAACTGGACGGATGTTTATGGTGCAGTTTGGACCAATCAAATACTCCTTACTAATAACATTGTTACGAATAACGCAGTATTTTACCGCATGATTTATCCGTGAGTTAAATTATTTCATCAAGCCGGGGTTAAGTTCACACTTGGCCCCGGCTTTTTATTGCTGCAAAAGCGCCAATAAAAATCAGTTTTCACTAAACCATTATCAGTTTTTTAATAACCAATTGCTTATTCAAACGTCTCTAACTGCATAATGAAATTTACTGTCGCAACTTTTTGCCTGTTTTCCGCGTTCGCCGTTGCGGCCGCCGAGTTGAAGGTGGACTTGAATCCGTCGGATGCGCGAAAAGACATCCTCACGCCGCATTGGGAAAACTGGGCGTGGCACGAAGGCGCTTCCGGTTCACAGACGTATGGCCATGTCACGGTCACTTTTCGGGCAACTGCAAATGAATTGATTGCGCCAGTTTGGTTCAAGGGGTTACTTGATTCCGGCGCGACAATGGCGGCGGATGGTATCGCGCTCAAAAATTCTACCAACGCTGGCGGAATTGAAATGGTGATTAGTGGATTAACGCCGGGTAAACATAGCGTGGTCACGTATCATAATGAACTGCGCGACCACGTTGCGCCGGCGGTTTTGAACGTGTTTGTCGGTGGCGAACAAAAAGTGACGGGCTTGGTTGCCACTTATCGCGCGACCAATGATTATGAGGTTGCCAGCGCTTTTCTGGAAGTTGAAGCCGTCGCGGGAAAGGATATTGTCATTCGATTTCGGCCGGAAAGTTCCAGTGCAAATCAGAGTCCAGTCATCAACGGATTTGAAATTGATTCCGCCAATCCGCGCACAAAAGCCATCAAGCCTGCGCCCGCCAATGACGATGACCATTGGCCGAACGAAGTCGCTTTGACGTGGGCGGCACCAAGTTCGGCGGTTGCGCATCGATTTTATTTTGGCACGGATGCCAGTGCGGTTGCCAAAGCAACAACATCATCGCCGGAGTTCAAGGGCAGTTTAGGTTCGGCCAGTTACGCATTGCCGAAACTTGATCCGGAGCAAAATTATTTCTGGCGCGTGGATGAAGTGGATGCGGCTAAAAATGTCACGCATGGCGAAGTCTGGCACTTTCGCACGCGCTCGCTGGCATTTCCGACGGCGGAAGGCTACGGTCGTTTTGCGCGCGGTGGACGCAACGGACGGATTATTGAAGTCACCAATTTGGAAGATTACAATGCGGGCAAAGGCGAAGCGGTAATCCCTGGAAGTTTTCGCGCCGCTGTCGAGGCGGAAGGTCCGCGCACTATAATTTTCCGCGTCTCTGGTATCATTCACCTCAAGTTGCCGTGCGCTGTCCATAACCCTTATTGCACCATCGCCGGGCAGACTGCACCGGGCGACGGCATTTGTTTGGCGGATTACGGTGCGGGTGCTTATGGCACGCACGATGTCATTATACGTTACATGCGTTTCCGCGTAGGTGATGGAGCACATCGCGCGATGGACGGCGCGGGTTTAGGTAGTTGCGATAATTGCATTATGGATCATTGCTCAATCAGCTGGAGTAGCGACGAAGGCACAAGTTCGCGCGGCGCAAAAAATATTACTTCCCAGCGCAACATCGTCGCCGAGGCGTTGCATCACGGGCCGCACTATCGCGCGAGCGACCGCACAAAACTGGAGACGCATGCGTTCGCCGGTTCCATCAGCGGCAACATCGGTAGCTACCATCACAATTTACTTGCGGATTGCACTGACCGGAATTGGAGTCTCGCCGGCGGCCTGACGCAGAGCGGAAAATACGCGGGCTACTTGGACATCCGCAACAATGTCGTTTACAACTGGACCGCGCGCACGACCGACGGCGGCGTGAAAGCGCTGAATTACGTCAACAATTACTACAAGCCACACGCGCCGAATCCGTTTGTTAAATGGCTGTTGAAGCTCGACCCGATTAATCCTGCGTGGGGCACAGAAAGTTATTACATGACTGGCAACGTGCTGGAAGGTTTCGTGGATGAGACGAATAACTGGAACGCGTTTGCCAATGGCGCGGAAGTCGAAAAACAGGTGCGTTTGGACTCAGAACTATTTCCATCGTATGTAAAAACGCACACGGCGCGGGAGGCTTACACGAATGTGTTGGCCAATGTGGGCGCGAATTTTCCGAAGTCGGACGTGATTGATTTACACATCATCAAAGATGTGCGCGATGGCACGGCGGAATTTACCGGCACGCGCGGACCGACTTACGGCGACCGGCCGAGTCCAAATTTCGCCGGCATCATTGACACGCAATCGGATGACAAGAGTGCGCTAGGTTCCAAAAATTTTCCGTGGCCGGATTACAAAACTTACAACGTGCCGGTGGACAGCGACCACGACGGCATTCCTGACGATTGGGAAAAAACACATGGCTTGAATCCAAACGAACCGTCCGATGCGAACAAAGATTTGAACGGCGACGGCTACACCAATCTGGAAAAATATCTCAACTCACTCGTCGGTGAATATTCACTTTGAAAATCAATTTATGAAAAACAAAATAATTTTTGCAGCGACAATCGCTTGTATCACGCAACTCGGTTTTGCCCGTGAAAACTGGCCGATTCCAGACGCCACCATTAAGGCGCGCGCCGCTGCTTGGGATCAATACGAGCAGCAGGTCATTTCCAATTGCGCGCCTGTCATTGCCGAGTGGGAGAAAAAAGGTAAGCCATTCATCCCGTGGGCGGCGCAGCCGTCAGATTTGCCGCAAGCGAAAGTGCCAGCGTTTCCGGGCGCGGAAGGCGGTGGAAAATTTTCTTTCGGCGGGCGTGGTGGAAAAGTTTTTGTCGTGACGAATCTGAACGACAGCGGACCAGGTTCACTCCGTGAGGCCTGCGAATCTGCCGGGCCGCGCATTGTTGTTTTCAATGTCGCTGGAATTATTCATCTGGAAAAACCGATTTACATTGAAGCTCCTTACCTCACGATTGACGGCCACACTGCACCGGGCGATGGTATTTGCATTGCGGACAACGGATTGTTGGACAACGCGCACGACGTGGTGATTCGCTATCTGCGCTTGCGTCGCGGCAACCTCGATATTTTCAACCGTCACGGTGTGCATTTCGGAAATCCCGTCGGCAATATTATCATTGACCACGTTTCTGCGAGCTGGGGTCAGGATCAAAACATTGATACCTATCGCCATCTTTACACGCCGACGAACAGCGACACCGCGCTGAAACTTCCCGCCGTCAACGTCACGATGCAATGGGTGATTTCGAGCGAAGCTCTGAACACTTACAATCACGCGTTCGGCGGCGATTGGGGCGGGCGCAACTCCGGTTTTCATCACAATCTTTTCGCGTGCAACACCGGCCGCAATCCCAGCGTGGCGATGACTTACGATTTTAATTTCGTCAACAACGTGCTGTTCAACTGGCGGCATCGCACGATTGACGGTGGCGGCAAAGAAAGTCTTTACAACATCATCAACAATTATTTCAAGCCCGGCCCGGCGGTGAATCACGGTCCGGTGGCCTATCGCATTCTTGAGCCGTCCGCCACGCAGGCGAAGCCGGACATGATTCCTTATTTTGGTAAGGCTTACGTCGCCGGCAACATCGTCGTAGGCAATGAAAAAGTTACCGCCGACAACTGGGCAGGCGGCGTGCAGTTTGCCGATGGCGGCTCGAAAGACGATCCGACCATCAACACCAACGAGTCCATGCAAAAAATCGTTGCGCAAGTGCGCGTAAATCAGCCGTTCCCAATGCCGCCGATGACCATCACTTCAGCGCAAGAAGCTTACGAGGCGGTTTTAAAAGATGCTGGCGACACCTTGCCGCGTCGTGACGCCGTGGACAAACGTGTTATCGAGGAAGTCCGCACTGGCAAAGTTTGGAGCGAAGGCAAAGAATTTTTGCCGCCGCAAATGAAAGGTCTCGCCAAAAATAATTACGGCATGGCTGGCAACGGCATTATCACCGACCCGTCGCAAGTTGGCGGCTATCCTGAATATAAAGGTGAACCGATTAAAGATTTGGGTGCAGATGGCATTCCATTGTCGTGGAAGAAAAAATTTAATCTGGATGTGAACGACGTCGCGCTCGCCCAGAAAGATTTGCAAGGCGACGGTTACACAGTCATGGATAAGTATCTTGCCGGCCTCGACCCGACGACGAAGATTGACTGGAGCAATCCTCAAAGCAATGTGAACACCTTGAAGTGAATTCGGGAGCGCAAAAAATTTCTTCCTACGCTTGGGCGGTCGTGGCGCTGCTGTGGCCGGTGGTAATGCTGAATTACCTCGACCGGCAGATGGTTTCGTCCATCCGCGCCTCGATTCGCGCGGATATCCCGAGCATCGCCAACGATCAGGATTTCGGCACGCTGATGGCCGTATTCATGTGGGTTTATGCGCTCTTGAGTCCCGTTGGTGGATTCATCGCCGATAAATTTAATCGCCGCTGGGCGGTCATCGGCAGTCTATTCGTTTGGTCGGCGGTGACGTGGGCGACTGGTCATGCGCAGACGTATTCGCAAATGCTCACGTGCCGCGCGCTCATGGGCATCAGCGAAGCATTTTATATTCCCGCGGCGCTCGCCCTCATCGCCGATTTTCACACCGGCGGCACGCGCGCCCGCGCAATTGGCGTGCATCAAAGCGGTATTTACGTCGGCCTCGCATTGGGCGGCGTCGGCGGTTACATCGCGCAAACCAGTTCCTGGCGCAACTGCTTCATCTGGTTTGGAATGGCCGGAGTTATTTACGCCGTAGTTTTAATTTTGGCGTTACACGATGCGCCAAATAAAAGTGAAAGCGCGACCGTGAAAAAGTTTGTGACCATTGGCGAAACCATCCGCTCGCTCTGGACGCAACCAGCATTTTGGATTCTCGTGATTTATTTCACGTTGCCAGCTATCGCCGGCTGGGTGACGAAGAATTGGCTGCCGACTTTTCTCGCGGACACATTTAATTTGAAACAAGGCCCGGCCGGTTTGTCGGCGACTGGCT
>Ga0208111_1000193_pt1 | contig 18897 bp, 19 predicted proteins | sample CryBogCBH08Aug08_FD_184605 | JGI IMG/M metagenome (GOLD analysis project Ga0208111, IMG submission 184605) | Freshwater microbial communities from Crystal Bog, Wisconsin, USA - CBH08Aug08 (SPAdes) (version 2) | ecosystem: Environmental > Aquatic > Freshwater > Lake | place: Crystal Bog... | reverse complement strand
CGAAGGATTGCATGCCGAGACAATAGGCGTGTCCTAGGGTTGGGCATGGCAGCGAAGCGTCCGATTCATGACTCCGCCAGTCGCCCCTCAGATGTTCGCCGGACACCACGTCGTCGGCGTGAACTGAGCACGTGGCGAGGGATGCCCACGTGGCTGGAGAACTGCGGACCAGGTGGGGAATGGCGCATTATGACCTATCGCGACGCCCAGTTCGTCGAGCTTCCCGGCCCGACTTCCAGCACACCTCTGTACGGTTACGGAGCGCCGTCGTGGTGTGCCGTGAGTGACAACTTTCGCTGTGCGGTGGTCGGTGCCCCAAGTGCTCTCCTAATTGTCGACTCAGACGGGGCCGAAGTCGCTAAGTGGGAATGCGGTGGCGTGGCGGGTTATCCCGTGGCCATGACGGATGACACCATTGCCGTGATCGTTCATGACCGCGATAAGCGCCGCCGTCGAGTGAGTCTGTGGAACTGGCGTGATCGCGTCGCCACATCGATTCACGAGACGACGGATCTTCTGGGCGACCTCACCGCCGATACGAGTGGTCGTGACCTCGCCTGGTTGTCGTGGCCGTCCGAGACGGCGCCCTGGGAAAGCGCACGGCTGCAGGTTGCCGGCTTCTCGAGTGATCGCTGGCACGTACGAGATGTGCAACTTCCAGGCACCGCCGCGCAGCCTCGTTGGCGTCAGGGCAACGTGGTGGTGTCGTCTGAGGCAGGGGAGTGGTTTCTCCCAGGAACACTCACGGGAGATGTGTGGGAGCCCTGGAATGTTCCCGAGGGTGAGTATCGCCCGGAGGAGTACTTCGGTTGGACGTGGTGGGCATTCTTGGACGACGCGGTCGTGGCGTCATACGTCAGAGAATCAAGGTCCTACGTAGGGCTGTGGGATGGATCAACGTGGCGCGATCTTCCCGGTGGTCCGAACTATGTCGCCGAGATGGTGGCTTGCGGCTCCGAGGTGTTCGTGCTCGGCGCCGACGACAACGACGTGGCAGGGTTGTGGAAGTGGTCCACGCTGAATGGCGAGTGGGAAATACTGGATTCTCCCGCGCCACGAGCGCGATCGCGCTCGTGGGGGATTCGACGCACCGCGAATGCGACTCCGTTCCGGTGGCGCACTCCTGACACCGAGCATCACTCTGATGCGCCGGAGCGACGGCCCGGTCTCATGATTCGTCTGCACGGCGGACCCGCGCGATGCGCCGGCGTGGCCTTCGACCCGCTGGATGAAGCCTTCACGGAGGCGCATCTCGCGGTGGCGAGCGTCGATTATCGAGGGAGTACGAGTTACGGCCGGGCGTATCGCCACGCGCTCTTCGGTCGCTGGGGGGAAGCGGACGTCGAGGATGCGCTCGACGTGGCGACGTTCCTCATTTCCCGTGGCGAGGTGGACCCGTCTCGTGTCTTCATTCGCGGTTCGAGTGCGGGCGCACTCACCGCGTTACTCGCGAGCGCACACGACGTCTTTGTGGGTGTGGTGGTCGTGAGTCCCGTATCTGATCCTCGTGGACTCCTGGAACATGACGACGAATTCGAATCGGGCTTTACTCGCATTCTTCTCGGGGACGAAGGTTTGCACGCGAGTCGAAACCCTCGTTCGAGGGTTGCCGAACTCGCACGGCGGGGGCTGGTGATCCACGGCGCCCGCGATCCGATCGTGCCCGTCGCTCATACGCAGGATTTTGTCGCGGCGTGGCGCGACAGTGGGGCCGACGTGACGTACCTCGAGTTTTCCGAAGAGGGTCATTCGCTGCGTTCCGTTGAGGCCCAACGACAGGCGCTCGAGGCAGAGTTGGCCTTTGTGCGCCGACCCATGTGATGGAAACGAGGGACCCCTCGGTACACTGGAATCCAGTGGAAAAGCGGATTCTCAGCACCCGTACGGCGCTCGTCCGCTGGTGGAACGACCTGCCTGCCGGGACGAGTGACGCCCTCTTGTATGGCGTGTCGGCACTCTTCGCGCTCTTCATGACGGTGGCATCGGACCAGACGGCACAAACGCGCTGGGGATGGATTTCTGCGGGACCCTTCGCACTCGCCGCAGTGGTGGCCTTCTTCTTTGGCCGCCTTCGGCGACGAGATCAGATCGCGTGGCGCGGGATCTTGGCGGGCGTGGTGGGTTTCTGTGTGGTCGTGATCCCCTTGGGCGTTGAGGTTGCTCTCCCCAGTCCGGTCGGCCAACCGGAGGTCTGGGTCATCGAGCGCTCCGCCTTTTACATATCGCACTTTGAGAGTCCGTATCGCAGCTACGTCTATCGAGGTCACCTCGTCAACGAAATCCACGGTATTCCGAGCTACGAGTCGTTCTTTCCGTACTTCCCGCTCATGAGTGTCTTTGGTCTGCCGTCGGCGTTCGATCACCGGCTCTCGGGTCCGACGGACGCGCGCGTGATTATGTCGCTGTGCACTCTGCTCCTCATGGCCGGAGCCCTCGTGCTGCTGCGGGCGCCTCCCGACCGAAAGTTGCGTATTGCTCAGTTGCTCGTCGTCCTTCCGACCGGATCGCTCTTCTTGGCCACCGGTGGCGACGACATGCCCATCTTGGCGCTCTGTCTGCTCGCACTCGTGACGTTGCAACGACGGCAAGTATGGACAACCGGACTCCTCATTGGTGCGGCGGCCGCGATGAAATTGACCGCGTGGCCCTTCGCCCTCGCGGTACTCCTCGTGGCCCGCGACAAAGCAGGTCGGCGGTCGTGGGGACGTCTCGTGCTGGAGATTGGTGTCATCGTCGCCGCGGTGGTGCTGCCATTTGCGATTCACAGTCCTCACGCCTTTTCCGCGAACGTCCTCGAGTTTCCGGCGGGGCTGGCGGGTATTCACTCACCCGCGGCGAGCCCTCTTCCGGGCCATCTGCTGACGACTTGGTTCCCGGTGCTCAGTCACGTGATCATGCCTCTGGTGTTCATCTGCGGCGGTGTGTACCTGGCGCGTCGCTTTCGTCGCCAGTGGCCCGAGACCATCAGTGAGGTCATGAGGGTTCTCGCCGCGGTGATGGCGGTGTTGATCTGTGCCGCAACGGCAACGCGTGTGGGTTATGTGATCTACCCGCTGAATTTCTGGTTGTGGGCGTGGGTCTTTGACGCCGCGCAGCCCGAGGTTCTAGACGAACGAGTCGTTTTGGTAGAAGCGTAAGTTCCACGTCGCGCTAGTGGCGGTGTGCGACTGAATGGTGACGCCCGCGACCCAATAGAAGGTGTCCGAGCTCGCGTGTTCAAAGAGCAATTGTTCGCCGTGCTTGTCCGCTGACAGACCGCTCGAGATTAACTTCCAGCCCAGCGCTTCGAGGTGCGCTTGGTAGAAACCGAGAATCTGCGACTGCGGTGCGTTGAGGAACAGTCGCGACGTGCAGTCGTAGTTTCCCGGGTCGTTGCTCTGCACGTGCGTCGTACCCGCGAGAACCGTGTGCGTCGGCACGATGTAGGAGGATTTGATGTCTTCGGGAGGATTCGACGGCAAGATGCAGTCCGCGAGGACCGCGTTAGTGGGGGACACCTCGAGACCACCGGCCACCACGATGGAGGTGGTGGTGGTCGTGGTCTGCGACCCAAAGACGCCGTCAATGAACACGAAGGCAATCAGAATGAGCGCGCCGACGACGAGAACCGTCATCGCGGGGCGAATTGATGTGGTGGTGGTAAGTGGTGGCGCGATGGGAGAGTTCGACTCGTCGGGTATTTCAGAGTTGGTGGTCATTGTTCTGCGTTCCATCCCATGTGGTCGATCGGCCCGTGGCCTCGCCCCAGGCGCCACGTCGCGGCGCCGGCGAGAGCTCGTGCGACATAGGCCTTCGCGTTCGTGACGGCTGTCGGCACATCGTTGCCCAGTGCGAGGTACGCCACGCACGCGGCGGCCAACGAACAGCCGGTTCCGTGGTCATTCGGCGTCTCGATACGCGGTCCATCAAGCACGACGTCGCCCTCAGGTCCGAGGAGAACGTCGGGAGCTCGGTCCTGCGTGACGGCACCTTCGAGGAAGTGACCACCCTTAATGAGGACGTAGCGCGGGCCGAGGTGCAGGATGTCGCGGCCGACGGTGATGATGGCTTCGAGAGTGCTGAGTTCGCGCACGTCAACGCGGCCGAGGACAGCCGCTTCCCGTAGGTTCGGGGTGGTGAGCAGGGCGTGGGGAAGGAGGGCCCGCCGGTAGGCCTCCGCGCCTCCGTCTTCCATGAGGGCGTGACCCGACGACGAGACCAGGACGGGGTCGACGACCAGCTGAGGAAGTACGCCACGAGCCGCGAGTTCGGCCACCGCTTCGATCGTGCGCGGACGGGCGAGCATGCCGGTTTTCACCGCCGATAGCTCAATGTCGTCGGTGACGGTGGTGACTTGGGCGGCGACCATTTCAGCCTCGAGGGGGCAAACAGCGGTCACGGAAAATGTGTTCTGAGCCGTGATGGCGGTGAGGGCGACGGTCCCGTGAACGCCCAGAGCGGCGAAGGTGCGCAGGTCCGCTTCGATGCCAGCGCCGCCCCCCGAATCAGAGCCAGCAATGGTCATAACGGCGCGCGGTTGCACTACGTCAGCCTAATTCGACGGACGTGTTGCTGAGTACGCTGGTGGCGTGATCGACGACTTGGTGGTGGGTACAACCTCCAGTCCTTCGCGACTCGTCGTGGGTACGGGCGGACTGAGATCACTCGACGCACTCGAGAGCGCCCTCGTCGCGAGTGACGCCACCATTGCGACGGTCGCCCTGCGTCGTGTTTCCCCCGAGGTCGATGGTTCCATCTACGACCTCCTCGAGCGTCTTTCCTTCACGCTGTTGCCGAATACCGCGGGCTGTTACACGGTGGCCGAAGCGGTCAAGACCGCACGCTTATGTCGTGAGGCATTTTCCACCAATCGCATCAAGTTGGAAGTGATTGGCGACGAAAGAACCCTTTTGCCCGATCCCGTCGCGACGCTGGATGCTGCTCGAGCGTTGGTGGCCGACGGCTTCGAGGTGTGGGCGTACACGACCGACGACCTCGTCGTCGCGGAGCGACTCGAACAGGAGGGCTGCGTCGCCGTCATGCCTCTCGGCTCGCCCATTGGTTCGGGGCTCGGGATCCGCAACCCTCACGCGATTGCGCTTATTTGTGAACGACTCGAAGTGCCTGTTTTGCTCGATGCGGGTGTAGGCACCGCCTCGGATGCCGCACTCGCGATGGAATTGGGTTGTGATGGCGTTCTCGCGGCCTCCGCGATTAATCGCGCTCTGCGCCCCGATCTCATGGCGGTGGCCCTACGCGACGGTGTGAGGGCGGGGTATTTCGCCGCGCGAGCCGGGCGAATTCCACCTCGCGTGTACGCCGAGGCGTCCTCACCTCAGATCGGGATGCCCGAGCTATTTGCCTGAAAACTACCCCTTGTGGAACGACACAGGTGTAACTACACTTTTGTGGCGCACTCGGCGCGAACTGCCTTGGTCGGAAGGACGTTCACATGCAAGAAGTAGTCACAGAAGGCTTTAGCGGCCCGGCGGTCTGTCGCCTCACGGGTGTCACGTATCGCCAGCTCGACTATTGGGCCCGAACGGAATTGGTGCTGCCGTCATTGGTGGCTGCCAGCGGCTCAGGATCGAAGCGGCGGTATTCCTATGGTGACGTGGTTGAAGTGAAGGTCATCAAGTCATTGATCGACGCGGGCGTGTCGCTCGCGCGCACGCGTCAGGCCGTGGAGTGCCTCCGCAACGGACTGGGAGCAGACCTGGGTTCTGCGAGCTTGATCCTCAGCGGTTCGTCGACGGTCATGGCGCACTCCAATGGTGAGATTGTTGATCTCCTTCGCGGAGGCCAGGGTGTGTTCAACATTGTGCCGCTCGCGGGCGTCGTGGCCGAACTCGACACCCTCTTGCAGGCGAATGCCGACGAGGTTGCGACCGCGCGAGCGGCCGTGAGCGCCTGAGTCGACCCTTTGGCCGTGACGGCCGTTTAGGGTAGAGGGCTGATGAGTGATGATCGGCGCCCCTTTCTCTATGACCAACACGTTGCGTTAGGGGCCAAGATCGTCCCCTTTGGTGGGTGGGCCATGCCCCTGCACTACGCCACGGGAACATTGCAAGAGCATCTCGCCTGTCGCCACGACGCCGTCGTCTTCGACGTCTCCCACCTCGGAACCGTTCGCGCGTCGGGACCGGAGGTCTATGACATTCTCCAGTCCACTCTCACCAATGATTTGGCCAAGGTGGCCCCCGGTCGAGCGCAGTACACGCATCTGCTCAATGACAACGGCGGCGTGGAAGACGACATCATTGTCTGGTGGGTGAGCGACCACGAGTTCGACGTCATGCCGAATGCGTCCAACACTTCGCGGGTACTGTCCGTCCTGCCGGGAACCGACGTCACCTCTGAGCGCTGCGTGCTCGCCGTACAGGGACCTCACGCTCGCGCCAAGATCGCACAGGTCGATGCGCGTTTTGCGACTGTTCCTCGTTTCGCGGTCCAGAAGTTGGACTACTTGGGTGTCGAGGTGCGCGTCGCGGGCACGGGGTACACGGGCGAGGACGGTATCGAGATTGCCGTGCCGAATGAAGTGGCCGCCGAACTGCTCGCCGCGATCGTCGATGCCGGCATCACACCGGCGGGACTGGGTTCGCGCGACACGCTCCGGCTCGAGGCGGCCCTGCCGCTCCACGGGCACGAGTTGTCGCCCACCATCACGCCGCTCGAAGCGAAACTGAGTTGGGTGGTCGGGTGGAGCAAGCCCGCCTTCATAGGTCGCGAGGCGTTGCTGGCCCAGCGTGAACAAGGTGTCACTCGTCAACTGACGGGTCTCGTGGCCGAAGGGCGTCAACCCTTACGTGAAGGCGCCACCGTTCGTCATGAGGGCCGTGATCTCGGCGTTCTCACCTCTGGAAATTTCTCACCCGTCCTGCAGCGAGGAATTGGACTCGGACTGCTCGGCGGAGAGACGCCCGTGGGTACGTCGGTCGTCGTGGAATTACGCGGTCGCGAAGTGCCCGCCATGATCACGGCTCTACCCTTTATTCGAAAGGCCAAGTGAGGTGCCCGACTACCTGCCGCATACCGACGATGAACGTGCGAGCATGCTCGCGTTCTTGGGACTGGATTCCATTGAGGAACTCTTTGATCACGTTCCGAGTGCGGTACGTCTCGCGGGTGGACTGAATCTTCCTGCGGGCAAGAGCGAACCCGACGTGGCGGCCGACTTTGATCGTCTGGGTAACGCGAACCGAGCCACGACGTCCAATTTGGTGTGCTTCGCGGGCGCCGGTGCCTACGACCACGAGGTACCGGCGGTGGTGCGCGCTCTGAGCTCCAGGTCAGAATTCGTGACGGCGTACACGCCCTATCAGCCGGAGGTCGCCCAAGGCGTTCTGCAGGCCATCTTCGAGTACCAGACGATGATTTCGCGATTGAGTGGACTACCGATTGCGAACGCGTCGCTCTACGACGGCGCGACTGCTCTCGTCGAGGCCGTGAACATGGCCGCGGGCGCCACGAATCGTTCGAAACTAGTGGTGTCCTCCGGCGTGCATCCACACTGGCGGGCCGTGGTGCGCACCTTCGCGCGCGGAACCGGACACGAGATCATTGAAGTACCGCTCGTCGACGGTGTGACCCAATGGGACGCCGTCGACACGCAAGGCGCCGCGGCGATCGTTGCGTCGTACCCGAATTACCTCGGGGTGTTAGAGGACCTGAGCGAGGCCAAGGCCGTCGCCGAATCGTCCGGAGCCCTGTTCGTGGTGGGGGCGGATCCCATTGCGGCGAGTGTCCTGCGCACAGCGGGCGCGTGGGGTGCGGACGTTGTCGTCGGAGAAGGCCAGCCCCTCGGCACGGCTCTCGCCTTTGGTGGGCCGTATCTCGGACTTTTCGCGTGCACCGAGGCGCAGATTCGTCGACTTCCCGGACGACTGGTGGGTGAAACGGTGGACACTGAGGGACGTCGGGCTTTTGTCACCACCCTGCGAGCGAGAGAACAGGACATTCGTCGCGAAAAGGCCACGTCCAATGTCTGTACGAACCAGACCTTGATGGCCGTCACGGCGGCCATTCAGTTGGGATGGCTCGGCACGCAGGGCCTGCGGGACGTGGCGACTCGTTGCGCCGTCGGTGCCCACTACGCGCACGACCAACTTCTCGACGTCTCGGGCATTTCGGCCGTCAGTACGCAGCCATTCTTCCGCGAATTCGCGGTCACGACGCCACTGCCCGCCTCGCAGGTGTTGTCACGGGTCACGGATGAGGGAATTTTGGGAGGTATCGCCGTGAGCTCGCTGACCACGACGGGTGATACTTCATTGTCGGCCGACGAGCTCGACCGCACCATTGTGATCGCGGTCACCGAACGACGAACCCGAGAAGAGATTGACCAATTAGTGGCGGCGTTCGCCAAGGCGGTGAAGTAGTCATGTCGAAGATGATCTACGCCGGCGGTCGTGCGGCGTCGGCTCCTTTGTTGGGTCGCGAAACCGAACCCACACTTTTTGAGATCTCGTCACCTGGTCGCTCCGCGTACCAACTGCGGACAACGGGGATTCCCGCGTCACCTCTTAGCGAACTGATTCCGGCGGAACATCTCTCCGACGACATTGTTGATATCGCCGAGGTATCCGAACGTGACCTCGTGGGTCACTTCACTCGTTTGTCACATCGTCAATTCTCGGTGGACCTAGGTGCCTACCCACTGGGTTCATGCACGATGAAGTACAACCCGAAGTTTTGCGACGCGGTGGCCGCTGATCCACGTTTTAACTCCGTGCATCCGGGCGCTCCTGCCGCGCTCACGCAGGGTTGGTTGGAACTGATGGTCACCTTGGAAGAGACGTTGTGCGAAGTCACCGGCATGTCGGCGGCGACGTTGCAACCAGCCGCCGGGGCTGCGGGTGAGTTAACGGGACTCTTGTTGATGCGGGCCTACCACGAGGCCAACGGTGACGTTCGCCGGCGCGTCATCATTCCTGACTCCGCTCACGGCACCAATCCCGCGTCAGTCACCCTCGGTGGTTATGACGTCACCACCATTCCTTCCGATGAACGGGGACTCGTGGACCTGGCCGCCCTCAAGGCCGCTCTCGGTCCTGACGTCGCGGGCATTATGTTGACCAATCCCAACACCGTGGGCCTCTTCGAAGAAGAAATCACCGAGATCGCCGCAGCCGTACACGACGTGGGCGGACTCCTGTATTACGACGGCGCCAACCTGAACGCCATTTTGGGCGTGGTTCGTCCCGGTGACATGGGTTTTGACATTGTGCACATGAACCTGCACAAGACATTTGCGACACCCCACGGCGGGGGAGGCCCCGGGGCTGGTCCCGTTGCGGTGTCGTCGCGGCTCGTCGAGTTTCTCCCGGGTCCCAAGGCAACGCGCCTCGAGGATGGCAGCTACGACTGGACGACGCCGCCGCGCTCGATAGGACGCGTCCACGGTTGGCACGGTAACGCCATGGTGTTGGCGCGCGCACTGGCGTACATCAACGTGCACGGTGGGGATGGGCTCACCCGAGTCGCGCAACACGCGGTTCTCAACGCCAACTGGCTGAAGAAGCGTTTGTCGGCAACGTTGCCGGCTGCCTACGACCGTCCGTGCATGCACGAGTGTGTTCTCACGTCGTCGCAGTTGAAGGCTGACTACGGCGTGCGGGCCCTCGACGTCGCGAAGAGTCTGCTCGAGGAAGGTTTCCACGCGCCCACCGTCTACTTCCCCTTGATTGTCGACGAGGCGCTGATGTTCGAGCCCACCGAGACCGAGAGCATGCAGACCTTGGAAGCTCTGGCGGTGGCTCTTGAGACCATCGCCGAGCGCTCTCGCGTCGACCCCGACGCTGTTCGCCACGCCCCTCAGGCGACACCCGTGACGCGAGTGGACGAAGCCCGAGCGGCACGACACTTGATTCCCACCGAAGACGCCGCGCAGCGGGCCTAGCGACAACGGGACGACCCCCTCGTGGCGAAACCTCTCATTGGCATTACGGGTCGACGGTGGCCGCTCAAGCGAGTGAAGGACTACATGCCGAAGGCGACGTGGGAGAGCACGTTTGACCTTCACATGTCCGACTACGCCGGCTCGGTCGCTGCCGCGGGTGGAATTCCGGTGCAGCTCACTCGTGACGCGGGCGCCGAGGACGTGTTGGAGCACCTCGATGGATTGATACTCAGCGGCGGAGCTGACATCGACCCCGATCTCTACGGAGCCGAGCCACACCCGCGCTTGGGTCGACTCGAGAAGGACCGTGATGCGTGGGAGATGGCCCTACTCAACGGCGCCCGACGCCGACACCTGCCCGTGCTGGCCATTTGCCGCGGCTTCCAATTGGTCAACGTGAACTTTGGCGGCTCCCTCGTGCAACACGTGGAAGAAGATGAAGGCTCCGGACATCCACGATGGGACGCGGATGGACGCACGGCGGTCCATGACGTGCACGTGGTGTCAGGAACGATCACTAGCTCTTTTCTCTCATCCGTCACCGGCGTGAACTCACTCCACCACCAAACCGTCGATCGAGTGGGGGAGGGGCTCGTCGTCTCCGCGGTCGCTCCCGACGGCGTCGTGGAGGGACTGGAGTCTTCTGACGGTGAGATTCTCGCGGTGCAGTGGCACCCGGAGTTACTGGGAGGCCCCGACCCCACATTTCGATGGATCGTCGCCGAGAGTGCGAAGTACGCGGAGGCGCGCACCACCAATTAGTTGCGACGTTCGACTACTGGTAGAAGATGACTGTTCGTTTTCCAACGAGTGCCACGCGGTCTTCAGCCACGAGCTTGACCGCACGTGACAGCACCGTCCGTTCCACGTCACGCCCAATGGCGACGAGATCTTCCGGTTGCCGCGCGTGCGAGACGCGGACCACGTCTTGGTCGATGATAGGACCCTCGTCAAGGTCAGCGGTGACGAAATGGGCCGTGGCACCTACCAACTTCACGCCGCGCTCGTAGGCCTGGTGGTACGGGCGAGCACCCTTGAAACCCGGGAGGAACGAGTGGTGAATATTGATGATGCGTCCCGGCAGCGTCTCGCAAAAGTGCGGCGTCAATATCTGCATGTAGCGAGCCAGAACAACGAAGTCGACGGATTCGCGTTCTATGAGGCCGAGAATCTCTTCTTCAACGTTCGCCTTGGTCTCTCTTGTGACCTCGCGTTGCACGAAGGGGACACCGTACGACACTGCGAGTGCTTCGCAGTCGGGGTGGTTCGCGACAATCGCCACAATCGAAATGGGCACGTCGCCATTGCGCTGACGGTACAGAAGGTCGGCGAGACAGTGGTCGTATTGGGAGGCGAGGATGACGACGCGACGCTTGTCGGCTTCGTGTCGTAATTCAATGGTCGGAGAGAACTCCGTCAGCTGGCCCTCGAGAAGTTCTCGCACGTCGATCACTGAATCGCGTTCACATTCGAACCTGGTGCGCATGCAGAAAGTGGACGTCGTCGGATCGGTGAACTGATCATTTTCGACGATGTTGCCGCCAAAATCCGCAATGGCGTTCGCTACCGCACGCACAATCCCGGGGCGGTCGACGCACTGCAAGGTCAGTAGATAGGTAATGGACACGACTCTCCTTGCGAATGACTGTAGGAGGTGGACGGAATTGACCGCCATTTCAGTGTCGGTTGGTTAGATTCTTCACCAGTACGGGGGGTGTCATGGCTGTGTCCAGCGAGTCAAGCGACGTTCACCAGTTGCCGCGTTCCCCGCGTTTCATACCGTTCATACTTCTTGCCATCTTGAGCATTGCCGCGGGACTCGTGGCACTGACGGGACTCCAAGCGTCCCGTAGTGACGCGCTGACCAAGGGGACTCGCTACGTCACCATTTCGTCCACCGACGGGGTCGCCGCCCTCTCGAGTGCCGTCGCGTGGTCGACGTCACCGGTCGGACACGCGGACTGTGCGACGTTGGCTGACGGGACGCTGTGCGCGACCCCAACCAAGGTGGACGTGAAGTACGACCATGCGCCAACGGGACTCGCGACTTCGAGTACGGGTACGCAACCCGCGTTCGCCACCGTGGTGTTCAAGGTCGAGAACACGAGTTCGCATCGAACCGTGTTGGACACTTTCGGACCGAAGAGCGGCCTCAGTTTCGCCTTCGGCACGATGCCCGCGGCCTATACCTCCAGTCTTCAGGTGTCACTGGCGCCCGATCATCACGCGAGCGGTTGTGTGACGGCGTCGAAGGACGGACGTGTCGCCATTGGTCCGCACGATTCTGTCAAGGTGTGCGCCGTAGCTGCGGACATTGGTTTTCTCGACAACCAGGGCACTTCTCCGCAAGGTCATTTCGACAGCCTCACTCTCGGTGGCATTTTTGAGTGGGCCACAGGCGCCACGCAAGCAAAGTTGGAGCAGCTCGTTGAGATACAGCCCAACACCTTGCCCGGGGGCCAGGAGGCGCAGGGCTCGGTATCGCTGGGACGCATCGATCAAATTGCCCACGCGTATGGACTTAAGTCGTCCATACGCCGCACGCGGTTGGCCGACCTCGATGGAACGCCACTCGGCTACACCGCGACGCTCCCGGTCACCCCGTCGCAGCGACGTGCGTGTCTCGTGGCGGGAGGTAACGACTGGTTGACGTGTTTTGGAAGTTTGCGGGCCACGCCGTCGCGCGGGGTGATGGTTTTGGAATTGGGGGTCACCAATCCCGCGCATCACTCGGTGAGCTTGTCGCCCGCCGAAATGTATGTCGACACGCAATGGTCCTGCACCTCGACCGGCTGTAGTTCGGGGCGCTTTCAACGTGACACGTCGACGACCTCGAAGTTGCCCAAGGTGTGCACGGCACAGGGACACATGACTCTCGCGCCGGCCGGGCAGCATGGGTCGAGTGGCACACTGTGTGTGGTCTTTCCGACACCCAAGGGCTCACGGCTCATGGACGGTGAGTTCTCCTTGCACGTACAACCCGTGCCAACGGTGTACCCGGGTCTACCGGTCGTGTTCTTTAGCCAGGCTCCCTACGGCGTGTATTAACTCACCGCGACGGCGAGAGCGGTCGCGAGGATGCACAGCAGGGGAGTGCCCACAAGAATGATCAGGGAGCGAGTTCTTTCGCCACGTCGCCACTCAAAGAGAGGTAACGCGAGTGCGGACGAAAATGTCGTGAACCCTCCGCAGAAGCCGGTGATGAAGAACCAGTGCCAGTTCTCATAGTTGCTGAAGTCACTGACCGAAACCAAGCGAACAACCAAGACCGCAAAAAAGCAACCGAGCGCATTGACGAACATCGTGGCGTAAGGACGCCAGGCATAGCGACGAAGCTCCACAAACTCTTCGATGCCATAGCGACAGAGTGCTCCGACGGCGCCACAGACGGAAATGAGGAACAGATTCACTTCCTTGCCACCTTGAGACCGACGACGCCCGCGAGCACCCCAGCACTGACCGCACCCACGAGCACGACTCCGGCGCCCAGCCAACTGGTCTCTCGCATGTTGTCCAGGGCCACGAAGAGGCTGGAGTACGAGGTCAGTCCACCGAGTGTTCCGGTGACGGCGAACAAACGAACAGGGTCGTCAGTGGCTCGGTGTCGCAATGGTCCCGCCAAGAGCCACGCGGCCACGAAGACGCCCACCGTGTTGATGACGAGGAGCCGAAGCGGAACTTCTGAAGTCCACGTTACGGTTGACGGAAAGCTCACTTTCCAGTAGCTGTGAACCGTGCCACGAAGAATCCACGCGCGCACGAAGGTTCCGATGAAGCCTCCCAGGAGCACTCCCGCGACAGCTCGCGACGGACGAAATACCTTGAGGTCGTCAGCCGCCGGAGTTGTCATTCCTTTGAAGATAACCGTCCCTAAAGGTGTCGGACGTTAGCCTTGCTCGATGGCAAAAAGAAGTGGTTCAACGTTCGTTCTCGCGCTCCTCGCCGCTTCGATGTTCCTGATGGCGCTGGACGCATCGGTGATGAATGTTTCCATTGCCAATGTCGCCCACGACGTGAACACAAATATTCACGGCATTCAGATTGCGCTCACCACTTATACGTTGATCATGGCGTCTCTCATGATCGCCGGCGGCAAGGTCGGCAGTCTCGTCGGGCGCCGCCGGACGATGAGCATTGGTCTCGTGGTGTACGCCTCGGGCAGCGGACTGACCGCCCTGGCACATTCGCTACCGGTGTTGATGTTCGGATGGAGCTTTCTTGAGGGCGTGGGTGCGGCCTTGATCATGCCGAGCATCGTCGCCCTGATCGCTGACAATTTCGAGCCCGCGAAGCGAAGCGGCGCCTACGGCATCGTGGCGTCCGCCAGTGCCGTGGCCATCACTATTGGGCCGGTCTTAGGCGGACTCGTGACGTCCTTTTTCTCGTGGCGTTGGGTCTTCGTGGGCGAGGTCGTCATCGCGGCGTTCATCCTCGCGAATATGCGTCGAATGGTCGAGGGCCCGGTGGCGGAAAAGGAACGTTTCGACGTCAGCGGCTTCATTGTGTCCACCATTGGCATGGTCACGATCGTTTTTGGCGCGACGCAAGCGGGAGAGTGGGGGTGGTGGCACGCGAAATCCGGCGCACCATCCGTGGGTTCATTCTCCCTCACGCCGTTTCTGCTTGTCGGCGGGGTAGCGGTGTGGGGGAGTTTTCTCTTCCTCGAGCGGTGGAGGCAACGTCGGGGCAAGCCGGTGCTGCTGGATCCGCTCTTGTTCGATCAAGCTCGTATTCGCCGCGGTCTGTCATCGTTCTTCGTCATGAATGGCGCCATGTCGGGCACCTTCTACGTGCTGCCCTTGTTCCTCGTCGTGTCGTCGGGGCTGAGTCCCTTGGGGTGCGGACTGCGGATGATCCCACTATCGATTGCATTGTTGTTCTTTGCGGGCGTCGGCCCTCGTTTTCTTGGAAATCTGAATGTGCAGGTAGTTGCCCTCATGGGTATGGCGTCGCTTCTCGTGGGCACGATCACGTTCGCGGCGGGACTTTCACCGACAGCGAATCCGGGCATTGTGGCGATTCCGATGATCTTCTTTGGCTCGGGCCTCGGCCTCTTGTCGACGCAACTGGGGGCCGCCACGGTGTCGGGTGCACCCGCGCGGCTAGCCAGTCAGGTGGGTGGTCTACAGAACACCTTTGTGAACTTGGGGCTGAGTCTCGGGACGGCGATCGCTGGTTCGTTGTTGATTGCTTCCTTAGGGGCGCACGTCGGAGCGGGACTGGACAGCATGCCCGGACTCAGCCAGCAGGAGTTGACGAAGGTCTCCGTGGCCGTGACAAACAACCTGGCGATCGTTAGCGACGCTCAGCTCGAGACGGCCCTCAATGCGACCTCGGCAACACCCGCGCAGAAGGATGCCGCGCTGGCTCTCAACCGTGAGGCGCGTGCCGGGGCCCTCCAGTCGTCACTCTGGGGTGTTGCCACCTTTGAGGCCATAGGACTCTTCATGGCGTGGCGCCTGCCGCGTGAGAAGGTTGGCGCTTTAGAGCCACCCGTCGAGATCTCTACGTAACTTTACATAACGTACATTATCGGCGGTAGAGGAACGAGACAGCGCATCGCGTTGTCCTGTCGTATTCACAATCTGGTGCGCGATCTCTAGGTCCATCCTGCGTCCAGATAAGGCTCGAGAACAGCGCTTCGTGAAGGAGATCACGACGAGTGGCGTCTCCAGTGACGCAGACGGGCGCCCGTGAGAACGCGGCACCACTCCCCCTACGGCGTTATCAGCAAAGGTGTCGTTGACTGACGGCGGCGAATTCGTGCCCCAGAATCTCGAGCTGTTCCTTATTGGCGGCGAGGGTGAGCGCCGTGGCCGCTGCGGTGCCCTTGGCGTGGGTGGCGATCGTGGTGGACGCGGCACCGGGGGCGATGGCGTTAATGGACAATTGCAAGGCGTGGGTATAGGCCGACGACACGACGCCGTGGTAACACGCAATGGACGACCGGGCCGACTTCACGTTCTCGAGGACGTAGTGGTAGATGCCCTTGGCGTATCCGGGGACGGGCGAAAAGATCCCATTGCAGGCGTCGAGAGCCGACACGGGAATGGTGGCGCCGCTCGCGTCAATGTTGTCGTAGATCCCGTATCCGTCGAAGGCGAAACCGAGGAGAACGGGCTTTTTCGCTGCGGCATTGGTGGTCACGACGGCCGGCGTGGTGGAGCTCGAGAAATCGCTAACCGACTTCACCTGGGCCGTGCTACCCGTGGTCGCGTAGGCCACGAGGCACGCGGGCATCCCGTGGTAGTGGTACTGCCCGCCCGGCCCCGGGTGTCCGTCGCAGTTGTCGATGAACGAGGCGGTTACGCCCTTGACGGTGACTGAGAAGTTGTCATTGGTCGCAACGGTGGACTTATTGGCTTCGTACGGGTTGTAGAGCACGCCGCCATTGAGCATCACGCCGATGGCCCCCATGTTGGTGGTCGTGGTCGAGGAATAGACCGGCGTCGTGGGGATCGTGAACTTGTAGTTCTGATTCTTGAGTACCGCGGAGGTGGCGATCACGCTGGCGCCGGCCGCGCTGACGTTGAAGGGGTCCTTCGGCACCGCGTAATGCGTGGCGGTGAAGACACTCTTTGGAACACCGCTCGACGCAAACGTCCAGCTCCCCTTGCCGTAGGTCACCTTCACGTTGCTGGTCCACTTGAGCGACTTGATGGCCGACACTTCGCTTTGTGCGGTGTTGACGTCGACGTGGGAGGCCACGGCGTGCAACGTCGCGGCACTCGAGGAAGCACCCGAGGCCACGACGGGTACCAGAAGGACGATGGCGGGAGCGATCATGCGTAGACGTGTAGGCAACACGATTCCTCATTCTGTGGTGGTCGTTGCAACCGGTGGCAGTGCTGAAAACCGCAGGCTAACGGACGATTCGTGAAAATTGGTTCGGTGTTTGTTAAATGTTCCTCGTACACTGAGGTGTGCCTCGCTCAACGGACATCGATGTCGTGTTGTTTGACCTCGACGGCACCCTCGTTGATTCACGACCGGGCATCGTGCGCTGCGCAAACCTGGCACTCGCCGAGCACGGGCTCGAGCCGTTACGTGACGATCAGGTGCCCGGCTTTATTGGACCTCCACTGCGCGATTCCTTCCGATCACTTTCTCCGCCCGAGGAAATTCTCGAGTCCCTGGTGGCGACCTACCGGCGTCATTACGGCGAAGGCGGGCTGACCGAATTCCGCGTGTACGACGGCATTGGGGCAACTCTGGCGGCGCTCGTGGACGACGGGCATGTGCTGGGAGTTGCGACATCGAAGGCGGCGGATTTCGCCCGCATCGTCCTCGAACACGGCGGCATCGACGCCCCCTTTCGCTACGTCGCAGGGGCCCACGCGGACGGGACCGGAGCCGATAAGGCCGACGTCATGCGCCGCGCGATGGCCGCACTCGAGGTGACATCACCGTCACGGGTCGTCATGGTCGGCGACCGCATTTTTGATCTCGACGGCGCGCGTTCGACCGAGACTCACTTCGTCGTCGCCGGCTGGGGTTTTAGCGTTCCGGGTGAGTTTGATCACGAGCCCGATCTCGCGATCCTGGATCATCCTTCCGATCTCGTCACGTGGACGCCCACCTCACCGCTCGGTCGAGCTCTATAAATCGTAAGACGATATATCGGATTACGATATATTTAGCTGATGTCCGGTCAACACCGACGCGCGCAGCGGCCCATTAACTACACCCGTCGCCGACTACTCGTTCTGGGCGTGGCTGCGGGTGTCACCGCAGGCATCGGGGCCGCCATTGGTCCCGTTGAGCAACTGGCGCACGACGCAGAGGGTCTCTACAACCAGTGGACGGGTAATTGCCAGGCTCCCAGTGGACAACTCGGCTGCACACCACGCGGAACGAACGTATCGGGCTCATTTATGTCGTCGTATCGACGCCGACGGGTCCACTACACAGTTGGGTACCCGACGGGGCACGGGCCTGGATCAACTCTCCCCCTCGTTTTCATGCTGCACGGATTCGGCGGCTCGAATGGTTCGGTCGGTGGTTACTCGCCGGCGCAAGCGGCAAGCATGAGCATCGGCTTACCTAGTGGCGCGCCACTGGCAATTGTGACCATGGATGGTGGGCAGGGGTACTGGCACCCTCATCCCGGTGACGATCCGATGGGCATGATCGTCCACGAGATGATTCCGATGTTGCGTCGCTGGGGTCTCGGTCGAGGACGCGACGCCATTGGGGCGATGGGAATATCCATGGGCGGATACGGCGCCATTGCGCTCGCGGAGAACTATCCCACCTTGTTCCGGGCAGTTGCCGCGATCAGTCCGGCCATTTTCGTCACCTACGAGCACGTCCACTACGTCAATCCGGGGGCGTACGTGAACGCCGCGGACTTTGCGCGCTACGACGCGGTCACGCACACCGCGGCTCTCTCGAGAACCCCGCTGCGAGTGGCGTCGGGAGACCGAGACCCGTTTCATCCGTGGGTCGAAGACTTCGAACGGGCCCTACCCGAGCACTCCCCCGCCACGTTCCTCTATCCCCCGGGCGAACACAATGAAGACTTCTTCGGGCCACAAATCGCGCCCTCAGTCACCTTCCTCGCGGAACACCTCCACATCGAAACAGAGTGACTAGCGTTCGAGTCAACGCTATGACGACCTTCGACGGCACTAACGGTGGTCCCTTTCTCTGGCGTGTTTTGTGGGGATCCATCGCACGTCCTGGTTTCACTCAAGAGATCGTGGAGGCGTACGACGTGGACGAAGCGCTGCAACTGGCCCATGAGCGACGCCCCGACCTGTTTCGTCCCCGGGTCGCGTTTCTCGTGGGCGGACTCCCCACACCATTGGCCGACGCGACAGAGGCGTGAGAAGAACGAACACCTGGTGGTGGGCCAGCGTCTTCTACAGTGGCCTGCATGAGTGATCTCTTCAGCGTTCAGGGAAAAGTGGTGTTGGTAACGGGCGGCAGTCGCGGGATTGGCGAGATGATCGCGCGTGGATTCGTGGCTGGTGGGGCCAAGGTGTACATCTCGTCGCGCAAAGCAGACGTGTGCG